>UMGN01014807.1_pt1 | contig 34373 bp, 35 predicted proteins | sample 1965281 | NCBI WGS metagenome assembly UMGN01 (sample SAMEA4836073, study PRJEB28245) | human gut metagenome | biome: gut microbiome; material: fecal sample | place: Denmark | collected 2008 | reverse complement strand
ATATTTTGCATTTTTCTCCAAAAAGTGCTTGCAAAAAACAAGCCGATTTTCGCCTGCATATCTGTAAAAATATCTTTCATATAATCACTCCAATCTTAAAATTGAGCATAGAAAAAGCAGTTAATCCTAAGACTAACTACTTTAAATATGAATATAAAGTTGTTAAACAAACTGGGATTTATCGCTCTGTTCAACTCCCCGATAAATGGAAATGTATACACTCGCAAAATCATCGTTTCAGCATTAAACTATGAAATGTTCTTATTTAAATTTATCAGCGATATTCAAAAAATCACTAAAAGTAATAACTTTTGTAGGCACTCCTAAATAGTAGTAAATAGCTGAAATTCGTTTTCTCAACCTATCATCACTACTTACAAAATAATCACAATAGGTTCCATAAATAGAGTGTGTAGTGTCATATATCCCAGAAATTACGGTTGAATCTTTTTTGTCTCGATTGTACCCACATTTATTGAGTGCGGAATGCAAAAATTCAAAGATGATTTCCATAAGTGAATATTGATTAGAAATCTCCTCAAAGCAATCCTTTTTTATTTCAAAAGAAGCAATTTTTTTTAAAGGAGCAAGTTTTAGGGCATTATGTGTGCCATACACATATTGAAGTTCATAAAATAATGTGGCATTGTTCGCCTCTACATAGTCTGGAAATTCTGCTAATACACGTTTCACTTCATCTTTGTCCCAAATTTCTTTGAAATCCAAATTTGAGTTATTTTGAACATCTGGGTTCGATGAAAGTAAATTCTTAAAAAAGTCAGATTGTTCTTGACGAATTTTTCTACCATTTTGAACTATTATATCAGTAGTATCAAATTGTTTCACTCGTGATAAACAATCATCAAACTTTTCTGGTTTGTTCTTAATCCTTGTATTACTTGGATTCAATATCCCCTTAAGGTTTAATGATGACATTAATACTTTTCGGTTATGATTATATTGAGTATACTTATTCTCAGAATCATTTTTTATTGCTATAAAATATTCCTCAACATGAGCAGTACTGATGTAATAGGCTACATTTGTAAAGCTATTCAATTCATTTGTGCTAATGTCTATTACCTTTTTAACAATATCTTCAAAAATATTTGTATCAAAATAAATTCTGTTCATATGTTTCCTCATAAATTCTAATTTGTACGTTTCTCTATACCCATATTATACCAGTTAATCAAAACTCACTCAATACTCTAAAATTATGCCCCAATAATCTTATTGAACAAATCAAGCAGTACGTCCTTTACGCCGTCCGCATTGAATACCAGCCCTACGGCGATTAAGGCAATCACTAGGAATCCGATAAGTTTGGAAAACTCCCTTTTAAACCCCAAGTAGATACCGATAACCACGATTGCCATAAGCACAAGGCTTTGGGCGTTGCTTAAAAACCATTGATACAAATTCTGTCCGAAATTCATTCTTTACCATTCCTTTCCATATTCATTTTCTTGATTTCCATGTCTGCTTCTCTGCCGACATGGACGATACACATAGCGACTATGCCGATACCACCGCCAAGTGCCACCAGCAGTAAGTCCTTTATCAGTTCATACATTGTTCATTCTCCTTTTCAATAAGCTCCGATACCGAAGCGGTCTGTTGCTTGATTATCTGCTCATGCTTTTCTGTCAGCTTTGCGTTCTGTTCAATGTTCTTCAGATAGTCCGTGTTGTTTCCTGCGTCAATCCGTTTCAGCATTTTCAAGGTAGGAGCGACCTGCCTTGCTATCCAGTTGAGCGTCCTTGACAGGGTGTAAGGTTCTGGCTGTGTCGTCAGCTTCAAAGGCTCTCTGCCTTTTCCGACAAACCACGCCCAGCGGTCATTGAGCTTCCAGTCCTCACGCCGTTTATCTTCTTCCATATCCACGAAGCGGATATAGCGGTTGATGATAGAAAATGCCGTCCTCTCTGCGTCATAGTGTGTCAGCAAATCCCTTACGGCATAATAGGCTCGTTCATTTTTTAAGCGGATTTCAAAGCGGTTCTTAATGAGTGCTTCCGAAACGGGAATACCCAGTTTTGCGTACTGTTCATAATTCTTCTCATAACAGCAGAAGTACACCTCGCTTTTCAGTGAGCCGATATACAGCGTATGTCCCATGCCTGCCTTGTCCTGTTCCTGCTTCTTTATCAGCTCCCCAGAAGCGTAGGACTTAAAGGAACGGAACACGGAAACACATTCCTCACGGTTGCATTTGGCGGTCAGATCTGGAATATCCAGTATGCCCGCCCTGTCATTTATCGCAAGGTCAAGTCGTTTCATCACACCGCCCTCTAAGAGTGCGTCCATGAGAAAGTCATACCAGCTCCGTTCCTGTGCCAGCAGATAGCTTTCAAACTGGCGACAGCCTTTTCCTTTCAGTTCCAGCAGGACACCTTTTTCTTCATCAGCAGAAGTAAAGACGAATATATCGCCCAAGTAGTAATGCTCCGTGTAGCTGTAAAAGCCAAAATCTTCATGGAGCATATAATTGATGTTCAGTTTCAGCACGTCCTTGATGATGTGCCGTATATCCAGAGTAGGAAAACGGATACGCACATAATCGAACAGCAGGAACAGGGGAGCTTCGGGATTGAACTTTTCCAGAGCTTCCAGAAGTTTGAGCTTCATGTCGTTTGTCAGATTGACCTTTCCTGCTTCGATACGGTTTAGATGTTCTCGGCTGATACCAGCCATGAGAGCCAAGCGTTTCTGCGATACGCCGTATGCGTTGCGTTTTTCCATAAAATCAGTTATCCATTGTGCTTCATTCAGTGATGATACCCCCAATCGTTCCAAGTGTGATATTTTCAAGCCGTTATCACTTTTTCTAAAAAGTACCGAAAACCCTTGTACCCTGTACCGTTTCCGATATTTTTAGGACTGTTTCCTGTTGATTTGTGCCCCTCTGTTAGATACCGAGGGGCTGATATGCTGGCGTGGCTTACGCCACACCAGCAACGGCTTGTCCGAGCCGACGACTTTCGCTTCGCACGTCGCCGTCCCGTCCTGCCGTCTGGGTGCTATTCCTGCAAGCTCATTCCCGTGTAAATCACGATACAGTCCGTATCTTCGCTAAGGCATAGTTCCTCGGTTTCCTTATCCACTTCATACTCACGGCTCAATGAATGGAAATACTCCCTGTCTGCCAGCAGGAACGTATAGCGGAATGGAAACCCGAATAAGGACATTTCCTTATCAAGCTCCACAGTGAACAGCAGGGGAAGTTCCAGTTCGTCCTCTCCAAGCTGTTCCAGAAGTCCAGCCATTGTAGCGTGAAAGACTTCCTCTGGATAATCTTCGGTTTCCTTATATTCGTGAAATGCGGTCAATTCCAAGTCGGCAAGGAACTTGTGAAATTCCAGTCCGATACAGGTTATATCTTCGCTAAAGTCCGTGTGCAGTACACTTTCCAAGCTGTATGTCAGTTTCATTCTTCTTTGTTCTCCTTTCGTTGTTCTGGCACGTCCCCTCGTTTGAGGGCAAGCGTACCGATAGTCTGTAAAAAATCATGCCCCTTTGGGACAAGGGGAGTGTAAAATTCCGATATGACGCTCGTTCCCACATCACAGTACCCACGCCCCTTGATAGGCTTCTGGAAAAACTGCTTCTTTACGTCCGAGCCGAACAGCATACCATAGCCCAGCTCGCTGATACGCCCAAGCCCCACACGGAAGTTGAAGTTGTCCCTTATCCCGTCGCCAAAATACTTTGCGTCTGGACGCTGGCACGCAACGATAAGGAAATATCCTGCCTGTCGTCCCAGCATGACGATTTTCTTTAGCTGGCTTAACAGGCTCATGCTCTCCTTTGTCCCCAGCATTTCCAGAAAAGCGACGTATTCATCAAAGATAAGAAAGCAGGGCGGAAGTCCCAAGTAGGCGTAGTTTTCGCCTGTCTTATAATTTTTGTGCTGTTTCATTTCCTCACTCCTTTGTACCATGCCCTCATAAAAGGCATTGACACAGGCTATCATGTCGTCCTTTGTATGATAGACGTTCGGCAGGACTGTCCCCAAGTCCGCAAGGTCGGCGTTCTTCGGGTCGAGGATATAAAGCTGGGCGTTGGTCTGCAACAGGGCTTCAATGATTGTCAGCAGAAAATAGGTCTTACCACCGCCAGTCCCACCAGCGATAAGGGCATGAGGGAGCTTGTCATATTCCCAGACAACATTCTTCATCAGTCGCAAGCCCCCGTGTTCTGCCTTTACCTCGTCAATGGAAATACGGTTTGCTATCATGTCAAAAAGCAGGGTGTATTCCACATATCCGTCATGCAGGGTCTTGTCCGTCAGCTCACAGTACAGTCCGCTTTCCAGCTTATCCTCTAATCTCAAAAGCTGGTCTTGATATTTTCCTAATGTGATTTCACAGCGGATATGAAGCAGTCCTTTTTCCATTTGATAGTACATCTTCGGAAACCAGACGATTTTTTCCCTTGATCTGCTCTGCAGGTCAGTGAAAAAACCGCTGTCCTTTTGCGTTTCTGCTTCATACCACCTGTTTTCTAGTATCATTCTTGCCAGCTTTTGACGGTGCAACAGCCTTTTAAAGCTGCATAGCAGAAGCGGTAAAACAGAAAAGCGACCAATGCACAAACACCAGTCGCTATCAAAATCGTTATGAAGCTGTAAGGGGAAAGCGTCAAGCCGTTGTCCAGTAAGCTGAAATGCTTCCAGTCGGTACGCATGAGCTGTCCCATGTTCAGTAGCAGTAATACAGCCACGAACAGGGACAGGAGCGTACCAGCACAGAAACGATACACAAGGTATCTGTCGGAAGCTCTGATACGCTTTCCCTTGCATTTTAGTTGTATCATAATCCTCCTTTCTAACAAAAAAGCAACCAATACAGGTTGCTTACAATAGATATATTTAGGAACTTTAATTTTGGCGGGGTTTAGAGGATTTGAACCTCTGGGCTTAGTTCCACTAAAAACACTCGCATCTAGTATGAAACAATCATCTGTACTACAAACCCCACTACAGCCCGTAGATACCGCCAGACAACCTGTCATTACTAATTCCATAATGTTACTCCCTTCAAAAGAAAATGCCATTCGGTATTTACCCATTAGGTTTGTTTCAACGGAAAATGACAGTCCCATTACTAGTAAAAATGCGATTGCTTGAATGGATATAAAGAACATCTATATTCTATCAAAAATAATAGTAATATTCAATGCTGGGAGTTATTGTAATTCTAGACGTTATAATTCTAGATAATGTTACATGTAGAATTTAATTATCTTGCAAATAATATTCCTCAAAATTATATTCTGAATAAGAAGAAAGATGAAATGAATGTATAATACATTTTTCAATACCCAATGTAAGATGATGAAAAAAGAACCCTGCTAATTCTTCTCTTGAAGTTTCATTTAACAGAATTGCAGATTTAATTGGATATATAGCACCTTTTTCTATATGTACAGGAAAAGGATATGTTAATTCCTTTTCAGATTGCCTTTCAAAAAATGAACCTTTAATACGGTCTTTTGTTAATTTATAAAAGAAACAACCCTTATTTATAATTAAAATGCAATTATGTCTTAAAGCTATGTCAAACCCTTGATAAATTTCATCAAAGTCGATAGATTGTAAATTGAAATTAATATCATCGCAAATAAGAAACGAGCATATACTATCAAACTCGTTAAAACAATCACTTTCTTGTTGACGCTTCTGTTTTATTCTTTCAAACTGTAATGCCTTGTTTTTTGCCATTTTTTGAAGTGTTTCTTTGAATTGTGTTTTATTTAAAGAGGATTTAATCTCTCCAATTCCTACCACAGTTTCAACAGGGAAAAAATTTACTGAATTTTCTTGAATTAAAGGTATTGTGTTATTATCGTAAATAACAATGTCGCATTGAGTACTAACTGTATCTTTAGATGTTAAAATAAATCCATCTCCTATACCGTAAGACTTTTTCAAAAGCATTTTAAGGATATTTTTGGTAGTTTCTTCTCTGTATTTGCCAAATTCCCCTGGATGTATAAGAGTATCTCCATGGGCTTTAAAAATACTTTCACTATCATTGGAAAAAATGTTAACAAATTCTCTAAGTTTTTGTAAATAGATATTCATAAATATTGAGTTTGCCATAAAAACCTCCTATAAATAAATCTAAAATAATTATATCAATCTTACTTTAATTAGGCATTACTTTTTAGCTTGAAAATTAAGATTTTTTTCGGGTTTCATTTTTAAAATGATATCGTCAGCCTTGATATACCAGTCCACATCAGCACCTCGGTAGTTGGCATTTGCCACTGTATCGACAACAGGATTGATAAGTTCCACCTCGGCGTTGTATTCAAATTCCTTTAACGGAACACTGGCAGGAACGGACACCTGTATCATACGTCCCTGTGTACGGCTTTTCAAGTCGTATGTTCTTTCCTTGATTTCTGGCGATACAGAGCCGTCCTCATTCTGTAAATGCACCTCACGTCTTAAAGCGGAAAATTTCAACATTCCGAATGTCTTTTCCTTATCTACTACAATTCCGTTTGCTAATCTCATAATCTGATACCCCCTTATCTCTTTTCCTCTGCTGGTAACATATCATCTGCCAGCAAAATATAATCTGTGAAACCACGTCCGTTGATGTTGTAACCATTCGTGGTAATGCGTGGGTTGATAAGTTTCACTTTCTGTTCTGGCTGGAAGTTCTTATCCCCAGCTTTGGCAGGGAGCAGTACCACAATATCGTCTGCTCGCTGAATGTCGGAGTAGAGGTTATAGCTTCGGGCAACTACCGCTGTGCGTCCGTTGATCCTCTGCTGTTGTACCTCATTTTCTCCTGCAAATTCCAGATTGCCGAATGTCTTTTCCATGGTCGGCACCACAAATTTTAATTCCATATAGTTTTACCTCGTTTCTTTCTTCATTGTATTTGTTTATCGGGGAGCTACACTCCCCAAGCCCCTAGTGAACTGTATGTTTTTCAGTCTGCCACAGCTACGGCGGAGAACGTGCTTTGTACTTCCTCATACCGTTACCGCCTTATGATTTCTTCATTCTACGGCGATAGAGATATGCACTTGCAAGTCCAGCACCAGAGAGGGCAAACAAGCCCATGAACAATCCCACGTTTGTTCTGTCGCCAGTTTTCGGACTGTCGCTCGGTGTGTGCGGTGTTTCTGGTGTAGGTTCTTCTGGGACTTCTGGTTTCTCCTTGACGGTTACGGTCTGTCCCTTGTCGTCAATGTCCTTATGCTCCGTTACCTTTTTCGGCTCGTCTGGATTGCTCAAATCGTATAGTTCCTCATACGTTACCAGCTTTTTTCCTGCCAGTTCGGAAGCGTCAAAGGTAAAGGCAATCTGCACTTCCATGTGTTCGCTGTCAGCAGTAAAGGTGTAGTCATTCTCCACACGCTTTCCATTGATGATAAGCTCGGCGTTTTCATCTTTTATCATCTGCCAGCCCACGAGCTGATATTTCACACCGACTTCCAAGCCGTCCAGCGTTACCGTATCAATGATTGTTACGTCCTTGTCTGGCTCAATCTCTTTCTTACCGTTCCTGTCCGTAGCAGTGGTATGGATTTTGATAATACGCTCTGTAATAAGAACGGTCTGTCCCTCGTCGTTGATGTCCTTATGCTCAGCAACCTTTTTCGGATTTTTCTTATCGGTCATGTCGTAAAGTTCCTCAAAGGTTACAAGGTCTTTACCGCCAAGGGCAGAAGCGTTAAATGTATATTCCATTTCAATTTCCATGTCCTCGTTATCAGCCGTAAAGGTATAGCTGTTCTCCACACGTTTCCCGTCGATAAGAATCTCGGCATTTTCTTCTTTCAACATCTGCCAGCCTGTAAGCTGATACTCTGTGCCGATTTCCAAGTTGTCCAGCTTCACGGTATCAATGATTGTTACCTTGTTTCCAGCAACGATAGACTTCTCGCCCTCTGGGTCTGTGGCTTTGGTATGGATATTGATGATACGCTCCTTAATGGACACGGTCTGCCCGTCGTCCTTAATGTCCTTGTGTTCCGCTACCTTTACAGGCTCGTCCTTGTCGCTAAGGTCATAAAGTTCCTCAAAGCTTACAAAGTCTTTACCGCCAAGGGCAGAAGCATTGAACGTATATTCCATTTCAATCTTCATGTCCTTATCATCAGCGGTAAAGGTATAGCTGTTCTCCACACGCTTTCCGTCAATGACAAGCTCGGCATTTTCCTCTTTCAACATCTGCCAGCCTTTGAGCTGATATTTTGTGCCTTTCTTCAAGCCGTCCAGCTTCACGGTGTCAATGATTGTTACCTCTTTTCCAGCAACGATAGACTTTTTGCCGTCCTTACTGGTTGCCGTGGTATGGATAGAGATTTCTTCCTCGTAATCGTCAGTCAATGTACCCAAGTCAATTACAAGGTTGTTTCTTGATACGATGATTTCAAAAGGTGGAATGAGCTGGAAGTCCTTGTTGCTTTCACAGCGTAGTTCCTCGATGATGTAGGTATCATATAATAATGCACCCTTGCTGTCGTCTGGTTCAGAAGTACCGAACCAGATACCGTCCTCGCTGGACTGTCCTGCATTGGTATTGTGCTTGTGGGAAGCCCATTCAGAGGAAGTGGAGAACTGCCCGTTCTTGTCCGTTACGATAACATGGTTTTCTCCCGTCGTCTTGCTTGTAATTCTGAACGGAACATCAGCAAGACGCTGGTGTGTGCCAGCTCCAATCTTCACGCCCTCAATATCCCCACGCTTAATCTGATTGTAGATAGAATGAGCTTCGTCGGTTAAGTCAACGATTTTTCCATTCTCCGTGATAGAGAAGTCAATCGGCTTCGCACCGTCAGTCAGATAACCCTCTGGTGCTTCGGTTTCCTCAATGCGGTATTTCCCATGAGGTAAGAGGTCAGCGGAAGTGGAAGCGATACCGTCAATGCCTGTACGGATTTTCTTTACCACTTCATTTTTCTTATATAGTTTTCCCTCTACCAGTACAGGACTGTCATTAAGGGAAGTGATAGAAAATTCAGCGTCTTTCAAGGTCGCACTTCCTTGTCCGCTGGTGTCGCCAGTTTCCAAATCTCGTTTCTGGATTTTCACACCGCCATGGATAACCTTGTCAGATACCTTGTATTTGTTACTTCCAGAAAGGATAGCGAGGTCGCCGTCCTCAACAATCTGGGTAACATACAAGCCTTTTATCTGTTCCTCGCTACCGTCCGCCTGCATATATGCACCGTCCAGTAAATATCCGTCGGGTGCTTTCGTTTCTTCCACGGTCAGCGTACCTAAAGGAAGCACGTTCTTTCCAGCCTGTGTATAGAAACTGTCCCCAGATACCTTGTACTTGTCAGCCAGACGGGTAACGTAGTGGACTGCACCCTCGCTGTCTGTTTCAGCGATTGTATTTGTAACCCATGTACGGGTAGCTTCGGCAGGAAGATTGTCCTTTGTATAGAAGCCGTCATAATACTTCCATGTGAACTCCGCACCCTCTAGGGAAGCGTCGCCCTGTGCATTGTGCTTCTGTATTTCCATGTCGATTTTGAATAATTCAATCAAGGTATCGGTTGCCTTTGGGGTATCAGATACATTCAAGGTCGCTGTCTTGCCAGCTTCCACCTTTAAGGTATAGACGTTCTTATCTACCTTATATCCAGCAGGAGCAGACAATTCTTTGATGTGGACTGTCCCAGCCCTTACTTCCACGGTTTCGGTATTTCCGCTTTCATCAGTCGTTAAAGTAGCAAGCTGATTGTTACAATCCTTGTCGGCATATACACCGTAAGTTGCACCAGCGATTGAATAAATTCCATTGCCATCCGTGATAGACGAATTATCGGAAGTCTTTTTCAAAGTGGCATTGCCGACAGCAAGTTTCGCCCAGAACTGTCCAAGCTCCTGTCCCTGTCCGCTGTAAATGTAACCGCCACAGTCATAGCGTCCCTTGTTTGCCTTGACAAAGGCTTTCGCACCAGAATAAACCTCGTCCTGTGTCGCTTTCGGGATTTCATCATAGGAAGCACGCACGTTGTCGCACTGCCAGCCCAAGTGGACGCTTAATCTCTGCCAGACAACACACTGTTCCAACAGATAGACTTGTTTATAATTCAATTCCTTATGGCTTGCCCCGTACTGTTTGACATACTCTAAGGATAAAGCAACGTCGGCTATCTGGTCGGCACTCATGCGTGTGCTTGCGTCAGCTCTGGTCTTGTAGCCAGCTTCAAAGTCCGTGTTGATGTCGATACAGTAGGCGGTTTCTCCCTCAACGGTCATAATGCTTTCACGGAATGTTGATTCGATACTGCCGTCATTCATTACCTTTTCAATGACACCAGCCTTTGTCTGTCCGTCTGTCCAGTATTGCTTCTCGGACGCATGAACGGTTGTCGGCAAGGAAGTAGCGATAGTTGCAAGGGCAAGAAAGCCTGTGCATAGTCGCTTGATAAGTCCTTTCATTTTTCATTTCTCCTTTCGTTTGGGTAATAAAATAGCCGTCCATTTCTGAACGGCTGGGAATAGAAAAGGAACGTCATTTTCGGCGTTCCATAGTCTATAAAAATTAAGATATTGAGGATTTGTCATTCACTTTGGATAATACAATATCAAATGTACTTCATTGCATTATAATTGCATTTTTTCATTTTTTTATATTGCTTTATAGCTTTTTATATTGCCTTAAAATGGCTTAAAATCAACGATTTTTGCTAATACTCCGCACTGTCGGTCTGGAGTTTGAGTAGAGGATTAAAACCCCGCAAGCCAGTAATTACAAGGCTTGTGGGGGGGTCTTCTGCCCGAAAAGTAAGATTTTATTAAGACTTTCTGTAATGTGCTTATTTAGCTTGCTCGCTGCCAATAAGGATTTTACAAATTTCAAATCCCAAAGTTAATTATTTGACCTAAATTATCTATTTGGAGAATTTCGAGATGAATTTATCTGAAACATCTGCCCATTCATCCAATCTTGAAACACATTTTATCAGGTTGTCTATATAATCTAATTCATTGATATTTAAAACTTCAAAAATTATCCGTCGGCATAACAAACTCATGTTTAACTTTCATAGGGATATTTTTAGAAGTGGGCTTAAAACCCTTATGTATTGGGAGTTTCCGGCAGATGCCTATGCTTCCTCGTTGGATTTGTTAGTATCAGTTGCAGTTTCTAAAGCTGCTTTTTCTTTTTCAGCATGTTCTTTCTCAGCCTTGCGTCGATTGTAGGTGCGATTCCATGCACGCTTGCGACGTTACCGTTCTTCTTCGGCTAATTCCTCCGGTGTTAGCTCTGGCATTGGAACATCCAGTTTACCTACATATTTGAGATAAATGTCGATTTCCTGTGTGCGTTCCCCGGTTGACTTGTCAGCCTCATGCACTTCGATTCGGTCTATAAATTCGTGAATCATTGGTGTAGCCAATTCAGAAAAATCTGTGTACTTATGCAGCATTGCAATAAATTTATCGGCATTCGAAGCTTCTTCTTTTGCTGTAGCTAACTGTCCTCTGGCAGTAGTAAGGAATTCTTCTAATTCAGACTATTCCTTTTCATAGTCAGCAGATAGCATATCGAAACGCTTATCGGTCAGTATCCCGGATACATTATCTTCATAAATACGTTTTATCAAATGGTCAAGCTCAGCAACCCGCTTTTCGGATTTGGTAATCTTTTTAGTGAGAGCCTTTGTATCCGCTTCCTGTTTCAAGATGTTAGATCTTCTAACCTTTTCCAGAATTTCATCCTCATGCTCTTTGATATAGCTTGCTGTATACTGCAAAGTTGTCAAAATCAGGTGTCTGACCACATCTGTCCTTACGTGGTGCTGGGAGCATTTGTTTTCAAAATGTCCCTTTGCCTTGCTATAGGTTGAGCAGGTGTAATTATTCTGGGCATTGGCATATTGGGAATGCTTGTCCTTGTAAGATTCCTTAAAAGTTCTGAAATTTACAGTATGCCCCATATATTCCGGTTTTGATACCAGGTCTGTGATGGTGGTAGCAGTCCAGGAATAAGGTCTTGTCATATCGCACTTGCCTCTGCAAGTACCGAGTCCCTGCTTGGCAAGATAGTAGGATGGACGTTCAATCTTTTCAACTGAGAGTATTCTTGCAACCTGCATCGGACCATTACCTTCGATAATCAGTTGGAAAATACGTTTTACTACGGCAGCGGCTTCTTCATCAATAAGCCAGTGATTGTTATCTTCTGGGTCTTTTTTGTATCCGTAGATGACATTAGAAGTCAGATGCTTGCCCTCCATACCTTTGTTGCGTAGCACAGACTTGATTTTCCGGCCGGTATCACGCACATACCATTCATTCATAATGTTTAAGAATGGTGCAAATTCATTGGATTCAGAATGTGTGCTGTCAACACCATTGGAAATGGCAATAAAGCGGACACCTTTTTCACGGAATAGAACCAAGATGACTCTTCACCATTACTTACTACATCATCGAAAGCCTGCTCTATAACATCTAAGGATAATTCTGTATCTGGTACATAAGCATACATAGCTTGTATTTTTTACATTGGCATTTACCTTTCAAAATATTGTCTACAATTCCTATATTGGGAGATAGATTAGCACTACGTCTGCTTCTTGCAAGCACCTCGTCAATATCATCGGAGACGATGACATTGGCCTTGTCGAATCCAAAGATTTCCCCCGCGTCTTTTCCGACCTTTTTCGGATCAACGTCTATAACGCATACCAGTTCCAGGCTTTTCTTGGATTGGATCATTATTACAGCATAACGCCCGACGCTTCCTAATCCCCATACGATTACTTTGTACTTCTTCATAATAAGGCTCCTTCCATGATTATATACGTGTTTACAAAATTCTGAAATCATGGAATCGCATTCATACAGAATTGTCAATATTAAATGGATAAGGATATATTATTTTTACAAAATATGTTAAAATGAGTACATTATAAAGGAGTTTTGTCATGAAAAATAAACATCAGCTACAATCAGAAAAAACATATCAGGTATTTATCGATGCAGATCCTGCAGTGCTATAGCACGCATGAAGAGGAACTGCTGAAGCAGATTCTGGAAGCGCAGAAGGAGGCCGCAGATCCTCTGGACAAGGTACTTCAAATATTTGACGCAAAAGTCATTGTCTCCTTGAAGTTCGCAAAACTGGGAAGAGAGTTATACGTCTGCGCCTTGCATTATTATGATGAGAATCTGTTTGATGATACCACTCCGCTCTATGTGAAGGTAAAAGAAGCCTTGGACGAATGCGTGAAGAAGAAATTGTATTCATTCAATGAGGATACCAGGACGGTTGCATGGGAACTGATTGACTTTTCCAGGGGGATTGTCTTCGATTATTATCTGAGGCAGGAGAGTTATGACTTAAGGTCTGTTTCGGCAAAACGGATGAAACGGTATTTGGGGACGTTTATAGAAAACTGATGGACTTGCCGGTGCGTGAAAGGGGGAATTTATTGTAGATTTCCATCGGGAATTAATTGAATAACAGTTTCATGATGGTTTGCGTAACAAGGAGGCCGAGTAGTAAGATTGGGAGGAAAAAAGGTATGTCCGACGAGGAAAGATTTAAAAAAGCAATCAAAAACATCAAGAACAATTATAAGCAGATTGAACAATCGAAAGTAAATCAACTGTATCTTGAACAAGATTTACATCCGACTACGATTGGGACTGCAAGGGAAGAGATTTGGGGAGAAATATTCGAGGGGCTGATACCCAAAAAATTCGTGGTAGAAAGATCCGTCTTCCTCATTGATGCAAAGGATAATGTATCTATGGAAGCAGATCTTGTGATTATGGATGAGATGTATACTCCGTACATATTCCGATATGGCAGTATAAAGTTCATACCAATCGAGGCAGTGGCAGCTGTGATACAATGCAAAAGCACGAGTGTGGATAAGAAGAGCCTGGGAGAATGGGCTGAGTCTATAAAGAAATTGAGAACTTCTGAAAGAGCAGTGGCCAGATTAGCCAATATGTTTTCCACAGGACCAGTACTAACGCAGCCATCAACGCGCCCCATTCTCATACTGTGCGCATTAAAAACTGAAATTAGCAATGAGTTGGAGAAGTTATTTGATATCGTACTTTTGGCGGTAAAAAAAGGAAAAAAAGGGAAAAAAGGTAAATCAGATATTAAAGATAGTTATATCGATGTGCGGTTTAATAAGAAGTTTGATAATCTTCTGAAATGGTTCGAGGCATTGAACTTTAATAATATTGATAAAACGGAGGATGTGTGGAAAAGGATCAGTAATGCAGATACAGCAAAGGAAAGATTGGGCGGAATGAAATTAGAGGAGTTCCAAGTAAATGATAAGAATGGAAAGAACATATCCCTCTTATCCTTTAATTTACAGTTCAACCAACTATTGATGCTGATTAATAATCCCATGCTGTTTCCTCATCAAGATTATGCAAAGTTATTTCAGAAATGTGAGGAGGAATAAGATGAAAGACCAGGTTGTAGCAATATCTATTGATAAGATTCAAACGGCCCTTTTTGAAGTGATTAAATCAGGTACCCAGGAAAAGCAGACGAACAGTGGTACGTTGAGAAGCATTATGGCGGCGTCCAGGAAGATTTCCGGAGATTTCTACAGGGATGTGGGAATAGAAGGAGATGCAGGGGAATTTGCAGGAAAGGTAAAAGAAATATTGCTCCAATGTTCCGGAGTATGCATCTTTACTACCACGTGTGCAGAAGATGAAATCTCAAAACGTTTGAAGAGATTATTCGCAAAGTTTTACCGGGAGTCAGGCGGAAAACTGATTTTGAAGTATGTACTTTTTACAGAGGACGTGTCAACGGGGAATGGAAAACTCAAAGCGATTCAAAACTCTAAGGAATTGCTGAAAAGCAAAGCATGTATGAATCAGGTAGTGAAAGAGAATCAAGAGATTCTTTTTCAGTTTTTGGAATACCATGAAGAAGATATAAGTGCACAGAATGAAGAGGGAGGCGCGTTTGTCCAGACGATAAATGATTTGAGAGCTTCTGAGCAAAAGTCCAATGAGAATAAGCAGGACAAGGGAAGTTTTCGAATTGTGGTGATTAAGGCAGATTTAGATGGAATGGGAAGTGCTTTTCAGAAAATCCAAGATTTTGAGGTATATCAGAAAGTGAGCAGCATCCTGAATCAATATATATCCATGGAGTATTTAGAAGAAAAGGTCAGGGGATTTCAAATAAATAATAGCGAGTTTAAAGTATATCCTCTTTATGTTGCAGGTGATGATATCTTTTTTGCTGTGGGAATGGAAAATTTAATAGAAGGTATTAATCTTTGCAAATGGATTGTCAAAGAATTAAATAGTGCTATTGAGGATACGGTTGGCACCGCATCATTTAATAAACTGACACTCAGCATTGGCTTGGATTTTGCATTCAACCGGGAACCGATTCGCTACTATTTTGCACGTGTCGAGGATCAATTGAAAAAAGCTAAAAAAGCAAAAGCATTGAATAAAGCTGAAAGAAAACGGCTGGTTGCAAGAATCTGCATAAATGATGTCGTATATTACGATGTGAAGCGAGAGGAGAAACCGAAAAAGAAGAAGGATGAGTCGGACGTACCAAAATGGGAACATGTGATTCACGGATTAAAGGTAGTAAAAAGAGCAGAAAAAGAAGGAATTGAAGTAACTGCATTTCTTTACGAATTATTGAGAAAACTGAAGGTTAGAGAGGAAGATCCGACAGGAATAATACATAGCAATCTGGTATTATATCATCTTTTGCCTCAGTATTTAGATGATCCATGTAAGGGGAAAAGAAAAGCAGAACTTCTGTTATTAGAAAATATATTAAGTTTTATAAGTTTTGGCAAAAAGAATAAGACAAAGGAATTGAACTTTGATCAAACTTCTTGTACTAAACTGGTAAAATATATAAGTCTTCTTCTATTACTTTGCGATACCAGATTTAATATTAGGGAAGCCGAGAAATCTCAAGTAAAATATGATAAAGAAAAAATGAAAAAGGTATTTAAGCGGCCTCTGCGTTATCTTTATAAGAATAGTTTGTATGAGCTGTGGGTGAAATCAGGAGTGGAAAGAAGTCTGGCTGAAGCAATGAGAGATATATTTGTAAATAAGGCTTTTTATACAAACCCGAATCCCAATAAGGATAGTTCTGTAGAGGTTTACCAGACTCTGCAAATTACAAACTCCATGTTTATGCGCTTTAAAAGATTCGATATGGATATTGATGCTGCGGCTGTAATGATAACAGCCTTGAATCCCAAGACGGAAGAAGATTATCTCAAAGAAGAGGAAGAGAGAAAATGCACACAGCCGCCAGGGAACTTGTATTTTAGGGAAAAGGATTTCAAGAGTACGGCAGCAAAGTCTGGCTTATGGAAGAAAGAATATGTAGATGCCTTAATGATCTTTTATCGATTTAACAGGGCTAAAATTCATTATCTGTCAACGAAATAATCATTGTTAATGGGAGGAACGAGATGGAAAGAATTAAGTTAGAATTAACGACGTTATCAAACTTGTTTATTGGGGATACTCCATCCTCATTTGAGATTGGAGGCATAGATCAGTACACGAAGACCGATTTTCATAATAAGCCATTGATTCCTGCCTCTTCTTTAAAGGGCGTGCTGCGCAGAATTATCAGCGACATGGAGTCTGACAGCGCGGCAAAAGAGATTGCACACGCGTATGAAAAATATTTTAGCGATCTAGAAGAAAAGAATAAAGAGAATTTGAAAAGAGCAGCAGAAAAGATTGAACCTGAGAGAAAAGAAGGAATTAACGAACGGTTTGCAAAGACAATTAGAGAAGTTTCTGCGGAATACCTGTTTGGAGTACAGGGCTTCAATGATGCCCCCAAATTGATTTTTAATGATTTGATAGTAAAAGAAGGCCAGGAAGAAAGAGAATTATTTTCAATAGATTCCAAAAATAGAATTGATGTTGTGGAAGACCAGATAAATGCAAAGCCAAGAACCTATAAAACGGTGCGTCCAGGAGTTGTTTTTACCGGAGATATTCTGCTCTATCGAATGGAAAGACTTGGGATAAAGGGCATTAGAGAGTTTGTAGAAAAATCTTTGCTGGAGTTCAATTCAGGTATTTATCGACTTGGGGGATCTGGCAGCAGAGGTTATGGCAGAGTTCGGATTGATGTCAGATAGGAGGCAGAATAGATGAAAAAGGTAGATGTTTTCGAGATTTGTATGAAACTGACAGGGCGGCTGACCCAAATTCCGGATTCGCAGAAGATATTTGGCTCTATGATCTATCATTATGCAGAAAGAAATTCGGATGAGCAGGCGGCTGCCTTGGTAAGAAAAATCCGGGAAGGCCGGCTATACTGCGCAATTTCTAATATGCTTCCGCAAGGATATATGCCAATGCCACAAGTGGATTTGACAGAGGTAGATACTTCATCACCGGATAAGATCGATTTAAAGACACTTCACGAAGAACAAAAGAAACGAGCATACATTCAGGAAAAGGACTTAAAAGAGGTCATGGAATATCCTGAGAAGATAGCAGAATTATATCCATATGTAAAAGTTAAGGAACTACAGCAGATTCATGCAGTACTGGACAGCCATCAGTATAACCTGCCGGGGCTTGATCCAAACCTTTATTCCGTTCCGGAAGTGCAGGTGGTAGAGGTAAGAAAAGATGACAAAGATGAGAAAGAATGTAATCTGCGTCAATTTGTTATCTATATGGCGATTGAAAACTGCTCGGAAGAAAATGAATTATACAAGATGCTCCAAGAGGCCAAGGAGGAAGAAAGAAGATTTTTCTTAGGACCCCGTACTTCTCAGGGGATGAATACATATGTAGTGGAGCGAATTGAAAAGAAGAAAGAAGAAAAATGCATGGGCAAAAGATATCTGAATATGGGAATGCTTTTACCAGATCGGATTGATTATGACAGATCCACGCTTCGCCTGTTTACCTCTGAAAGAAGACCTTATAATATGAGCGCAGGCTGGGAAAAGTCTGATGATAGAATGGTCATTAGTTTTATTGAAGCAGGAAGTATTATCTTTCCGGAAATTGATATTTTTCATACAGGACGTTCTGTGGCATCGCCCTTCGATGCCCGGGCAATTGTATTTGGCAACGCTTTTTTATATCCGTTATTCAATAATGAAATGGAGGGGTAAAGGGTGAAAAAACTTAAGAGGTTTGATTATTATCTTGAAACCATTTCTTCTATGCCGCTTTCTCCCAGGGCGCAGGAGGCATGTTATGCTGGCATTGATTATGATCTGGGAAGTATAAGTAAAAAGGATGAAAAAAACATTAACATAATCTATCCATTTTACCAATATGGAGAGTATCATTCAGAACAGCCAGAATATTATATTCCCGGCTCTTCTATTAAGGGAGCGATGAAACGCGAGTTAAGAGATGAGTTTGGCAGGTTTATGGTAGATGATATTCCGGTTCGAAGTGAAGATATTGTATTGCGCCAATTATATAAAGTGCAGAATCTGCCGGAACAGTGGGAAATAAAAGAAAAGCCGGAAGATCGAAAGAAGATCATGCTTGAACTGTTCTTTCCTCAGATGGCAATACAGATGCTCCGGCGTGGTATTTCCTATAAAGGAGAAATATATGCAGAGGAGGAACTTGACGCTTTCCTGGAGGAGATACGGGATGGCACGAAAGAAAAGTTAAAACAATTTATATATAGCCTGGATAGGATTCTTGAGAATGTGTATGAAAATCCAAAGAATGTAAAAAGGGAAATAAGCTGTCTGAAAGAATTAGAAGAGGCGAGGATTGGAGTACAATCGCTTATAGATACCTGCAAACGAAATGAGGCACTATTGCTGATGGGCGGATACAAGGGATTATTGCTGTCAGAATTATTTTCATATAGGGATTCGGCGGATGGAATGCTAAAGGGAGCGATCTATCTGGATAAAGAATGCAATCTTCCACATGGTATTGTTAAAATTAGATTAGGGGAAGAATATGTATGATAAGAATTTGTTTTCCGTAACCTACTTGCCATTAACAATTCGATTAAAATGCTGCGAACCAGTGAAACTTCCGGCTTATTTAGGCTCTATGCTCCACGGAACGCTAGGGTGGGCCCTTTTGCCTCAACAAAAGGTGTATCGCTACTTATTTGAAAACCGAAGAAGAAGTACAGGACAAAGAGATATCGTAAATCCATATATAATCAACACGCCGCCACAGAAAATGAATTATCAAGAAAATGATGAACTTGTGTTTCAGATCCTGCTGCTTGGCGATGGGATAAAGTATGCAGAGGACTTTGTAAATGTAATGACAGAGACATCTGTATTTGGCTTAGGGGCAGGCAGGGCAAAGTTCGAACTGGTTGATATACGCCATGGAGTCAGCCTTCATCCAATATGGGATGGGGAACATCTGTGGCAGAAAGAGATTGTGGCAAGTGCATTGGTAGATGAGATTTATGAAAATTGCCAGTATTGTTCTATTCAGATGAAGACGCCACTACGGATCAGGAGAGATGGCGAATTGCTGACTCAGATTGATATGCCTGCCATTATGCGAAATATAACCAGGCGGATATCAGATATTGTAGATAGGTATGGCGGATATATAGATAGAGAAAAGGCAGAAACCATATGCGATATGGCCAGGGAAATCAAACAAAAGAATGCAGAGATATATGTATGCCATCTAGAGCGATATTCCAGTAGAAAAGGCGAAAAAATGGACATGAGCGGTGTGATGGGATCATTAGCATATCAAGGAGAACTCACAGCGTTTACACCTTGGCTAAATGCGGCCAGTGTACTTCATATAGGCAGAAATGTGACATTTGGGTATGGACAGGTTAACGTCGTCTTTGCCTAGCAATTGAAATTTGGTGCGAATGTCAAGCAAACATAAAATTCCAGGGGGATTCGCACCAAAAAAAGATACAAAATGGAATGGTAATGCTAAGAATATGTAATAAAAACTGGTGATAAATATATGAAATAATAGTTAATTTGTTGGAAATTAACAAAAAGTCCTGTATAATATTATATGATATTGCAGTCTCCACCTGTGTGGTGGAGTGGATTGAAAGGATTTTGACTGGGAACTTCCAGATATTAAATTGCCGTCTCCACCTGTGTGGTGGAGTGGATTGAAAGCGTTCTTCGGAATTCATTCTCCGTCCAGATGGGGGTCTCCACCTGTGTGGTGGAGTGGATTGAAAGAATCACCAGCGAGGTTGATATCTCGGCCTCTGAGGTCTCCACCTGTGTGGTGGAGTGGATTGAAAGGCTCCCATTAATTGTCCTCCAATCTATCAGATAAGTCTCCACCTGTGTGGTGGAGTGGATTGAAAGGTTAATTCTTTCCACATTATCCTCTACATTATGCCGTCTCCACCTGTGTGGTGGAGTGGATTGAAAGGTATTTCTTTTCTTATTACCACATTAGACAACATGTCTCCACCTGTGTGGTGGAGTGGATTGAAAGTTAGAATCAAAAGTAGCACCACTTGGATTAGAAAAGTCTCCACCTGTGTGGTGGAGTGGATTGAAAGAGATCCTGTTGAAACACCACCAGCCCCTAACGTAAAGTCTCCACCTGTGTGGTGGAGTGGATTGAAAGGTATCTATCAAATACTCGTTGTCGTCTTCTGTCTACGTCTCCACCTGTGTGGTGGAGTGGATTGAAAGGAAATGTTGCAGGGTATAAAGAACAACGGAACAGCGTCTCCACCTGTGTGGTGGAGTGGATTGAAAGATCTTCAATGTCTTCCGGGTTAATGTTTCCCGTAGTCTCCACCTGTGTGGTGGAGTGGATTGAAAGAATGGAATTCCAACCAGTGTTAATAGAACCGTATGTCTCCACCTGTGTGGTGGAGTGGATTGAAAGTCCTTTCTTCGTACTCGGCTTGCAGGCCTGTAAGGTCTCCACCTGTGTGGTGGAGTGGATTGAAAGTCCTTTCTTCGTACTCGGCTTGCAGGCCTGTAAGGTCTCCACCTGTGTGGTGGAGTGGATTGAAAGAGGGATGACAATGCTAGTCTGAGAAAGAGACACATGAATCAGCTGGCAGATGGGCTCGGTATGATCCACCATTCTTTGAAACATAAGTTCAATGTAAGCATCGAAATTATGTTTAAAACGTGATAACAGGGAAGTATCGGGGACTTTAGAGAAACCTGAAAGCCGAATAGAACTCGGGTGGAATAAATTCATGGAGATCAAAGTGTTCTGAAAAAAGAACAAAGAAAGAGGGTAATTGTCAATGAGTTTGCTTTGAAAGTCTGAAAAAATATCATTTAAAGCGATCTGATGATATTTAGCAGTCATAAATTTTCTCCTCCTCAGGAGTTGAAATGTATTGGTGTCGTTACCTATATCTCACCACCCGTGGAGAGAAAATTTATATAAATCAAGTAAGAAACCCCAGTAAAATCAAGGAGAACAGCATTTATCAAATGCCTAAAGTACACAGAATAAGAGGAGAAATGAGCAAATGAGAAAGGAAGCAAGTTTAGCAGAGTGGAAGGCATTGTATGAAATCGCAACGGAACTTAAGGAGTTGCGCCCGTGGGAGTCTTTCTGGGATATGGATCTGATCCAGCTGCAGGGAGAAGAAGAGGAAGATGTAGCCTTTGTAAGCATTCTCGGAAAAGGGGGAGACTGCTATGGGATAACGGTATATGAGGGGTATGATGGATTAAATGATTTTATGCGCCTCGCACTGGCAGATGAGATGAATCTGTCCGTTGAGTTTGCAATGTTCTCCCAGAATAATCTGACTTGCTATTGGGGAAACAGGGAAGAATTGAGTGAGAAACAGAGAAAGACGATCAAAGAACTGGGCTATAAGTACCGTGGGAAGAGTCAATGGCTGTACTTTATGTCTTATCAGGCAGGCTATTTTCCATACAATCTGGATGAGGATGAAGTGCGAAGGATGACGAGATACCTGGGACTTCTTCTGGAGGCAGTGCAATGCTACCGCGATATGGAGGAAGTGGTAGACTTTAAGGGAGGCGACCTGTTTTGCTATGCGTTTAATGAGAAGACAGGAGCCAGGAAGTGGGGAGCACAGGCCATGCCATTTACCAGTTGCCAGTTTCCCAGCCTGACGCTGACGGAGGAAGAACTTTTGCGGGAATTAAAAGAAGCGTCGAAAAATGATTGTATTTTGGAGGCTGAGTGTACTTACACCGGGTCGGCAGTAACTGATAAAAAGTATGACCGCCCTGCCAACCCAATGCTGTGTCTCTTGGCGGAGAGGAATTCGGGAATGATGTTGAAGGCAGAAATGGTCGGGCCTGACGAGGATGCAATGGTGGTACTGGCTGAAACTGTGGTGGGATTTATCCTGACCCATGGAGCGCCAAAGGAAATCCGGGTAAGCAATGTGATTATCGAGGCAATCCTGGATCAGGTGTGCCAAGTAGCCGGAATACGGTTAAGGAGAGTGAAAAAACTTTCGGCAGTCAGCGAGTTTTGGGAAGGCATGCGGGAAAGATTCTAAGGAAGAAGTAACATACGGGAAAAATCGTGTGGTTAGAAAATAAATCAAGGGAATAGATGATGCATTATAGATAAGAAAAATATAACGCATCACCTATTTCCTTTTTCAATCAATGGGGCGCATGGAATATGATAAGATTAATTTAACGCGGGCAGGCAATAACCATTGACTCCCGCATTCGGACAAACATTTCACACAGGGGGAAGAAGATGGAAAGAATATACTTTGACAATGGCAGCACATCCTGGCCAAAAGCGCCAAAGGTCGCAGAGTCTATGGCGGAACTTCTGACGAATTGCGCGTTCAATATCAACCGGGGCAATTATGAAGGCGCATACGAAGTGGCTGGAATCGTGCTGGAGACCAGGGAGCAGCTTAAGCGGCTGTTCCATGCCGCAGATTCAAGAAGCGTAATATTCTCCCCGGGCATTACCTATTCCCTGAACTATTTTATTCAGGGGTTCCTTAAGAGCGGGGATCATGTAATCGTGACCGGAATCGAGCACAATGCGGTGATGCGCCCTCTTCACCAGATGGCGAGCCGGGGCGTGACGTATGACATTGCTCCTGCGGATGAGCAAGGGAATGTCAGCGCAGAAGAGATGGAGAGGCTGGTTCGGCCGCAGACAAGGGCAATCATCGCCTCGCATGCATCCAATGTCTGCGGAACCATCGTGCCCATCCGGGAAATCGGGGAAATGTGCCGCCGGAGGCATCTTATTTTTGCGGTGGATACGGCGCAGACGGCCGGAACTCTTGACATAGACATGCAGAAATGCGGCATCGACTTCCTGGCATTCACCGGGCACAAAGGGCTTCTGGGTCCCCAGGGGATTGGCGGGTTTCTGATATCCGAGGAGCTGGACCGCCAGATGCAGCCCTATATTGCGGGCGGAACAGGGAGCCAGTCAGATTCCTTCGAGATGCCGGATAATCTGCCGGACAAGTATGAGAGCGGGACAATGAATCTGCCGGGAATTATCGGGCTGCATGCTGCGCTGTCTTATCTTGAAGAGACGGGGATAGAGAAGATTCACGACAGGAAGATGGAACTGACAGAGTATTTTCTTGAGAGTATAAAGGAATTGCCGGGAATCCGGATTGCCGGAAGGCAGGACGTAAGACAGCGCGTAGCCGTGGTGTCTCTTGACTTTCAGACCAGCGATAACGCAGTCGTGGCATTTGAACTGGAGCAGCGGGCAGACATTATGACGAGAGTCGGCCTTCACTGCGCGCCGCTGGCTCATCGGACGCTGCATACATTTCCACAGGGGACTATCCGCTTTGCATTTAGCGCAAGCAACACTAAAGAGGAGATTGATATTTGTATTCGGACGCTGCGCGAACTTGTCTGATGAAGATATAGATGAGATATAGATAACATAAATAAGTATGGATAATGTTGGGAATTAACAATAGCCCATTCCAGCAGGTTGCGTTGTCCTTAATAGGAAAAAATGATACGGTAAATATAGTCGAATATTGTAAAATACAAGGAGGACGATAATATGGACAATAATCACAAGATGTGGAGCGACCTGGGCATGAACCTGGAACTGCATGACCAGTTATGCGAAGTACTGCCACAGGCATTTGGGGATGTTTTCTTATCACAGGAGAACAGGCCGGAAGGCATGGATTACTATAACATGGTCGTGGCGGATATCCACGGAATACGCCCGGCGGAATTGATCGAGCATCAGAACAAAGGCGGAAAGGTCTTCGGAACATTCTGCGTCTATGTGCCGGATGAGGTTATATTTGCGGCGGACGCGATTGCCACAGGCCTGTGCGGAGGCTCCCAGTTCTGGGTTCCGGGAGGAGAGAAGGTGCTTCCGACGAATACCTGTCCGCTGATCAAGGCATCTGTTGGCGCAAGGCTTGACAGGACTTGCCCATTCTTTAGGATCGCAGATATGTACATCGGAGAGACGACCTGCGATGGAAAGAAGAAGGCATGGGAGATCTTAAGCGAGGATGTGCCGGTCTATGTAATGGACCTGCCGCAGATGAAGCGTGCAAAGGATGTCAAGGCATGGGCTGAGGAGATCGAGGCCTTAAAGGAAAAGGTAGAAGAGTTTACCGGAAATAAGGTGACTGCCGAGAAACTTGCCGAGAGCATCAAGCTGATCAACAATAAGAGAAAGGCTCTGGAGAGGCTCTATAACTGCCGCAAGAGCGATAACCTTCCGATTAGCGGAACGGATGCCCTGGTAATTTCCCAGATTGCGTTCTACGATGATCCGGCCAGGTTCACGCAGATGACCAACAAGCTCTGCGATGAGCTGGAACAGAGGATTCAGGACGGCGTAAGCGTTGTTCCGGCAGGCACGAAGCGAATCATGCTTACAGGTACGCCGCTTGCCATCCCGAACTGGAAATTACATAATATCGTCGAGACCAGCGGCGGCGTGATCGTCTGTGAAGAGATGTGCACAGGCACGCGCTATTTTGAGAACCAGGTGGATGAGACCAAGGAGACGGTGGAAGAGCAGATCAAGGCAATCGCAGAGCGTTATATGAAGATCAACTGCGCATGCTTCACTCCGAACAGCGGAAGAATCGATGATATCCTGCGCCTTGCGAAGGAATATAAGGTGGACGGCATCATTGACGTGAACCTGAAGTTCTGCAACCTCTATGATACAGAGGGCTATTTCGTAGAAAGGGCTATGAAAGAGGCAGGCATTCCGGTACTTGGAATCGAGACAGACTATACAGACAGCGATGCGTCACAGCTTCGTACAAGAGTAGGAGCATTTATCGAGATGCTCAACAACAGATAGTGAGTAAACAGAAAAAGAGGGGATTGCCAGATGCAGCAACTACAGCATTATGTGCTGTTTCCAAACCACGACAATGGCATGCGTCTCTATAAGGAATTAAAAGCGCTGGGAGTGCGGGCGGTCATATCCCCCACTCCCAGAACTGCCAGCAAATGTTGCGGAATCTCGCTGATGGTAGAGGAAGAAGACCTGGAAACCATCCAGTCCTGCGCCAAAGAGCACGACATCGAGATCCTGAAGATTGCGGCGGTGGAGCGTGACTTGAATCCGAAAAGGGACCGGTATTGCTAGATATGGCGCTATCTTGACGGGCCTGCATATTTGGAGTAATATGGACAGGACTGAATCAGAACGGGAGATATCGCTATGGAATTACAGAATGGCCGCCCGGCGTCTTTGGAGGGGCGGGAAGAAAAAGAAATTAAAGTATATGATCTGCTGGATCGTCTTGGCATAGAGTATCTTAGGACGGATCACGAGGCAGCAGGCACGATCGCGGACTGTCTGGAAGTAGACCAAGTGCTTGGAATCACGATCTGCAAGAATCTGTTCCTGTGCAATCGGCAGAAGACAGAGTTCTATCTGCTGATGATGCCAGGCCATAAAAGCTTGCGAACCAAAGAACTGTCCGCCCAGATCCCAACATCCAGACTGTCCTTTGCATCCGGGGAGGATATGGTCAAGTACCTGAACGTGCTGCCTGGCTCCGCTACGGTCATGGGGCTGATGAATGATACAGAGAACCACGTACAGCTGCTGGTAGATGAAGAAATATTAAAAGATGAATATGTGGGCTGCCACCCATGCGTGAACACATCCAGCGTGAAGATCTGCACGGAGGATGTGTTTGGGAAGTTCCTGGACGCAGTGCATCATGACTATATAACTGTAACATTAAGCGATAATTCCCCTCAATCTTGAGGGGAATTATTTTTATCTTTATAGGAAATTTCTAAGATTGTAAAAAATAGTGTATAATGTATGAGAAATAAAAAACAGCATAACAAAGAGTGCAGTTTTTTTGTGGTAAACTTCCAACACCAACATAGAAGTGCCACACTTTGATAGATGCCATATATTACTCATGTAATTATTATTCCGCACCCGGAGAGGCATAGGGCAGGCAGTAAAACAAAAGACCATATGATTAACTTTATCTTTTAAAATTGATTCTACCAGGATTTTTAAGATTATTATAAGGAAATAGAAAATAAGAAAAATGTATTTGACAAACATACTAACGGTATGTATAATGAACTTACCATCCACATACAGGAGGGAGCCATGGCAAGAAACAAATATCCGGAAGAGACAAGAAATTTAATCGTTGATACGGCAGCCAGACTATTTATGGAGAAGGGGTATGACCACACGTCTATCCAGGATATCATAGACAATCTGGGAGGCCTTACGAAAGGAGCCATCTATCACCATTTCAAATCCAAAGAAGAGATTGTGTACGCGGTTTTTGAAAAGTTGTACGCATCGGCGGATGTAGACATGAAAAAGGTCTGCGAGAGTAAGGAATTGAATGGATTTCAGAAGTTACAGGAAGTCTTCAGGTTATCCATTTTTAATCCGGTGCAGAATGATGTGTTTGTAGTAGCAATCGATATGATTAAGAATCCACAACTGCTGGTCATCTATCTGCGTGATACGGTGCAGACAGAGTCGACAGAGATAGTGAGACGTATTCTCGAAGAAGGGATAGAAGATGGGTCTATAAAGACCGAGTACCCCAAGGAACTGGCAGAGGTCTTGATGTTGCTGGGAGGAATATGGCTGAATCCAATGGTTTATCATTGCGATTCAGCAGAAATCGTGAGAAAGACAAGATTCTACAAGCATATGCTGGAGGCGCTTGGCCTTAATCTGATTGAGGATTCATGGATTGAACGGATAGAATCATATGCCGTATTGTATCAGGAGAATCAAAAGTAAGAAAAACTGTCCTGTTTTTGCAGGGCAGTAAAATTTTAAAATTATACATACCAACGGTTGGTATTAAAGGGAGGATAAGTCGTGATTGAAGTAAAAAGAGCAGGAAAAACCACTTTGATGAAGATGGCAGCAGGCAGCGTCGCATTTCGTAAGATGGAAGTATGGATTAAGAATATGGAGGTTAAGTAAATGGATCAGAAAAAGGGCTATTCAAAAGATTTTTACCTGGTCGTAATCGGTCAGATCATCTCATTGTTTGGAAATGCGGTTATGCGGTTTGCACTGCCCATCCATCTGCTGAACGTGACGGGATCAGCGGCCGTCTTAGGCGTGGTGTCCGGATGCGCGTTCATTCCCCTGGCGGTGATGTCACCAATTGGCGGGATCATAGCGGATAGAGTGAACAAGCGGAATGTAATGGTATTTCTAGATTTCTTTACTTCCGGGCTGACCGTTCTATTCTTGTTGATGTATGGAAAGGTAAGCATAACAGGAATGGTGCTGGTGACTCTATTCTTGCTGTATGGAATCAGCGGGGCATATCAGCCTTCCGTCCAGGCAAGTATTCCGGTATTGGTAGAGCCGGAGCATATTATGCCGGCGAATGCTATTATTAATATGGTATCCTCTTTATCCGGCCTGTTGGGGCCGGCGCTTGGCGGCACAGCGTATAGCCTGTGGGGAATCTATCCGGTGCTGTCCATTGCCGCGGGCTGCTTCTTCTTATCTGCCGTGATGGAGATCTTTATTAAGATTCCATATGAGAGGAAGCAAAGCACAGAATCCATCCTGCGTCAGACGAAAGACGATCTGAGCGAGAGTATTGCCTATATCGGCAGGAAAAAGCCGGAACTAGCAAAACTGACGCTTTGCTGCGCGGGCGTGAACCTGGTCATGTCTGCGCTGATGGTCATAGGCCTGCCTGTTATCGTGATGAATATACTTGACTTTTCCAAGTCTGAGGCATCCAGGCTATATGGATACATGGAGGCGATTCTTGCGATCGGCGGCCTGGCAGGAGGAATCGGCGCAGGCGTATTTGGACAGAAGTTAAAGGTAAACGGAAGCTGGAAGTTCCTGCTGGCTTCAGGAGTTCTGCTGGTTCCCATGGGAGTCGTGCTGCTGCCTTCCTGCCCGCCGTATCTGGCATATGGGGTGCTTGCGGCTGTAGGGATTGTCATTATGGCTATGTCAGCAATCTATACCATACAGATTATGTCCTATATCCAGATCACGACGCCCCAGCACATGGTGGGGAAAGTCATTGCCTGGATTATCGCGGTGTCTACATGTGCCCAGCCAGTGGGGCAGGTTCTATATGGATTCCTGTTCGAAAAGATAGGGCAGAATGCGTATCTGATTTTCTATGCGGCAGCAGTATGCTCGATGCTGATTGCGTGGGGAAGCAGGAAGGCAACGAAGGCATTGCAGAATTGAGAGACAGTTACTAGCGAAAATAAGAAAGAGATGATGCCTATTGTAGCGCAATTGCTGGACCGTACGGTCGGCGGAGATGAAAGGAGCCGAAGGATCGTAAAAAGACGGACGGGATTATTGCGACTTCGCTTATCGTTGCAGGATATTTCCTGATCATCGGCGCAGGCTATGTGCTGAATACGGTGACGAACTGTTTCCTGGGTGCGTTAAATGAGCCATATCGTGGCATGTGTAGCGGCATCCTATGCGGGATACAGAGAAATATGCAGATAAATTATGTCTTGAATCCTAAAGGTTGTGCAATCTGGCCATTTGTCTTATAATATATGCGATTACTAGAATGAAGGATTGGAAAAGGTTACGAATGATGAATAGAAAGATAATGAAAAAGGCAGCAAAGCGCAACCTGAAGAAGCACTATTGGATATTCTTGGCGGCTTGCCTGATCGCGGCTTTTCTGAATGTGGAATTCTCTGGGACTCTGAGTTTTGCGCAGGTCAATGTGGAGCCGGCCCAAGAGGCAGAAGGAAGTCCTTCTTCCGGGAACACCGCGTTTAAGCAGGCAGGCGCGTGGGATGTTATGAATGATATCCTCAGCGGCAATGAGAAGGAAGGAAAGCAGCTGTCTGAGCAGATCAGGCAGGCGCAGATTCAGCAGTCCGGGCAAGCGAATCCTGCATTTGGCAGGAGCAGAGGCGTGCTGGCCCAGGCGGTGAACTCCATTACATCCGGCTCTTTATTTGTAACCATCGCGTCTGCGGTCAATGGAATGGTGAAATCAAAAGAGGTGGCGCTTCTGATCCTGATTGGCCTTAGCATGACCTTGATGCTGGGTTTCTGGTTTTTTATTACCAATGTATATACAGTAATTTCCAGAAGGATATTTCTGGAGGGACGTAATTTTGAGATCGTGCCTATTCAGCGTTTCCTTTTCTTATTCCGCGTGCGGAAATGGACGAAGGCGGCATGGACCATGCTGGTCAAGTATATATATGAGTTTTTGTGGTCGTTGACGGTTATTGGAGGGATTATCAAGCGTTATTCTTATTATATGGTGCCATATATCGTGGCAGAGAACCCGGATATTTCCGCAAAGAACGCAATCCGGCTTTCCAGGAAGATGATGAATGGGCATAAGTGGGAATGCTTTGTATTTGAACTGTCATTTCTTGGCTGGAGTATGCTGGGGGCGGTTACGATGGGGCTGTCACAGGTGCTGTATTCCAATCCATACAGGGTGGCGTCTTTTACAGAGTACTATGTTACCCTTAGAAAAATGGCCAAAGAACGGAACATACCGGAGGCGCAGCAGTTAAATGATATCTATCTCTATCGGCCCGCCGGAAGGGAAGCGCTGGATCTTGCATATGCTGATGTGATCGCGGTGATGGAAAAGCCAAAGAAAGAGATAGATGACCTGAAAGGCATCCGCAAGTTCTTTGCGGACTACTTGGGCATTCTGCTGTTCCCGAGCGCAAAAGAGCGGGAGTATGAGGAGGATCAGGCGGAGCGGACCAGGAGCTTTGCCCTGCAAAGAGCGGTAGAAGGGAAGTGCTATCCCAGCCGCCTGGATCCGATTCCAGAGATGGCGAAGCGGCAGAAGGTAGAGACGGTTCATTACATGCGTCATTATACGGTGTGGTCCCTGATACTATTATTCTTTATATTTTCCTGTATCGGATGGGTATGGGAGGTGAGCCTTCATCTGGTAAATGACGGCGAATTTGTCAACCGCGGGGTCCTCCATGGCCCATGGCTTCCGATATATGGAAGCGGCGGCGTTCTGATCCTTACCGTACTCAATAAGTTTCGCAAGAACCCGGCGGCAGAATTTGTGGCGATCGTCGTATTGTGCGGTGTAGTGGAATATTTTACTTCTTATTATCTGGAAGTAACCCAGGGAAAGAAATGGTGGGATTATAGCGGATATTTCCTGAACCTGAATGGGCGCATCTGCGCGGAAGGGCTGCTGGTATTTGGCGTGGGAGGCATGGCTATTGTATATGCGCTGGCCCCTGTCCTGGATAACTTTATACGGAGACAGAAGCTAAAGGTAGTGATTCCTGCCTGTCTGGTGCTTCTGGGAGCCTATGTTGGGGATGCCGCATATTCGTCGGAACATCCCAATGCAGGGAAAGGGATCACGGACTATCAGAGCAGGGCTGTAAGACTTGACACGTATGCAATAAATGAAAAGATGCAAGTGAACACTTGCAAGGAGATTGAATATGCTTGATGATACCCAGGAAAAGATTATTAAAGCGACGATGGAACTGGTGATGGAAAAAGGATATTCCAATACCACGACGAAAGACATTGCCCGAAGGGCCGGGATCAATGAATGTACGATTTTCCGCAAATTCAAGGGTAAGAAAGAGATCATACTGGCAGCGATGGAAAAGCCGGAGTGGAATCCAGATTTAAAGCCAGAAGACTTTGAAGGATACTCGGGAGATATGCTGGGAGATCTTACACGTTTTTCTGAAGTTTATATGCAGAAGGTAACGCCCAGAATGGTAAAGGTATCTACCGGACTTCGTACGCCGGAATTATATCCGTATACTGCAAAGGGGATTTTGAAGATTCCTCAGACCTTCAAGAAGGCATTAAAAGAATATTTTGTGGAGATGAAGGAACAAGGAAAGATCCGGCGGGCAGATCCGGAGGAACTGGCAATGATGTTCTTGTCCATGAATTTTGGGTTCGTATTCTTGAAGGCATCTTTCGGCTCTGAACTTTCACCGATAGAAAGTGCAGCGTATATCGAAAGTAGCATAAATACTTTTGTAAAAGGGATCCTATAGAGAACCATTATTATGGCACTGAGAGGTGCCATATATTTTTAACATGAATAGTTATGAGGAATATATCCGTCAGTTTGCAGAACGCCCGATTCCTAATTTTTATAAACTGGTCAATGCCCCGGTAAAGATTGACAAGATCCTGGCCGGAGGCGAGGCTATCGTGTTGGAAGAAGGCATGACCTTAAGCGCGGCAGAAGTTCCGGGCCATTCGAGGGGGGCTATGGCGTATTGCCTGGATAATGGGAAGGTTAAAGCGCTTTTTAGGGGGGATTCCATTCCTGCAAAAGGCGATCTGCCTATATTTACGGATAGCGGCAAGAGCAAAGAGACGCTGGAAAAGATAAGGAGGATGCAAGGCATAGATTGCTATTATCCTGCCTGGGATAGGGTGTATGTAAGAGACGAGATATCTGATATCCCGGATAGCGCGTTTCGTATAATTAAAGACATTGAGAACTGTTCGGCAACAGTGTTATTGGAATATGCAGATCGAAGCATGGAGGAGAAGATGGGTCGGATATGCAAAGAACTTCGGATGGAGCATCTGTCCAGGAATCCGCTGTTTTATAGGAGTGTACTAGGAAGCCTGGGTGGGGCATAGATAAATATATAGAATATATGGATCAATAGCATCCCTATGATGAATGAAAAGAAAACCCGTGAAACGGGTTAACCTTCAAGAGCATTATACAGGATATCAAGGAACTCGCTGTTTGTCGGTTTTTCTTTCAACGGATACCGGGCTATCTTTATTAGGTATTCTCTGTTTCCATTATACCAGCAATAAGCTATGGCGGTGCGCATACAATGTTCGACATTATCTTGAGATGTCTGGTATTTCCTGGCAACTTCCGGATATATGTACTTGCAGATGGACGGGATCTTATCTCCGTCATCAAGGCAGAGACATAGGGCATGCTTAATATAGTGGAAGCCCTGGTAAGTAGAACGTATGCCAAGAGTGAGCAAAGTATCTTTAACACGTTTATCCATAATTTCGCCTCCCTTTTGCTATTAATAACACTTAAGGGACGGAAAATACAAAGGAGCGGAGCGAATTCTATGAAAACATATAGAAATCGACAAAGCAGAAGCACCCTGTATGTCTCAGGATTTTTATGGGAATAATAGGAGGCAGCAGATAATGGTATAAGGGAGGCAGATTATGAACGAATTTTTGACAAGTTATCTAGGCGGCATCATACCGGTAGCATTCAGGATTCAAAGTGGTGAGGAAAGCATGATCGTAGGAAGGGACCGGCCTGAGTTTACGATCACGCTTAACGAAGATCTGGACAAGAAAGAATTGCTGACCAGTACTTCTCTGGCGCTTGGGGAGGCTTATATGAAGGAAGAACTGGAAGTAGACAGGGACTTATATGAAGTCTTGAATCTGTTTCTTGGACAGATGGGAAAGTTTAAGATGGATAAATCTGCTTTGAAAAAATTAATCCTTACATCAAAAGCAAAAAAGAACCAAGAAAAAGAGGTAAGGTTCCACTATGATATCGGCAATGAATTCTACCGTCTGTGGCTGGATGAAACGATGAGTTATTCCTGTGGATATTTTAAAAATGCAGAGGATACGCTGTATGACGCGCAGGTTAATAAGGCGGATCATATTCTGGAAAAACTGCAGCTTCAGGAAGGAATGACCTTGCTGGATATCGGATGTGGATGGGGATTCCTTCTAATGCGGGCTGCAAAAAAATATGGGATAAAGGGAACCGGCATTACGCTAAGCAAAGAGCAGTACCAGAAGTTTTCAGAGGACATCGAAAGGGAAGGATTGAAAGACCGGCTGCAAGTCGAACTGATGGATTACCGGGATTTGAAGCATAGCGGCGTCCAGTTTGACCGCGTGGTGAGCGTAGGGATGCTGGAACATGTGGGTAGAGGCAACTATGAATTATTCATGGAGAATGCAGAGGCAGTGTTGAAGCCGGAAGGGTTATTCCTTCTGCATTACATCAGCGCACAGAAGGAGCATGAGGGCGATCCATGGATTAAAAAATATATTTTTCCTGGAGGGACGATTCCCAGCCTGCGTGAAATTATCGATATTCTTCCGGAATATGAATTTCACGTGCTGGATATTGAAAGTCTTCGCCGTCATTATAACAGGACCCTGCTTTGTTGGCGTGAGAATTTCCTGAAGCACAGAGCGGAGATTGCCAGAATGCAGGGAGAGGAATTTACCCGCATGTGGGAACTTTACCTGGCTTCCTGCGCGGCGACATTTAATAATGGAATTATTGATCTGCACCAGATTCTGACCTCGAAAGGAATCAACAACAGACTGCCGATGACCAGGGTGGTATAAGCATAAGGGGGGGGATAGGCCGCATGCGCCGTCTCCCCTAATTGGTTATTGATTTTCTATGAAATCTGTTCTAACGTATCCTATATTATCTATTCTATTTTGCCAGTAAGCTGGCGTCAGCAACTCTTCCGCGGATTCTGCGGGCCAATTCAATTTGAATGATGATATTTTAGAAGGGAGCAGTCTATGGGTAAGAACGACATAGCAGTAAAACAATGGCTTTCTGCAAAAGACCGGTTTGCAGATTTATTTAACATGTTGATTTTCGGAGGCAGCACGGTCGTGCATCCGCAAGACTTGGAAGATATGGAGGGAGAGGCAGATATCTTTGTTCCTGACAAGGCAGGAGGGGAGAATGGGATGCGCCTATCTTTTTTCTGCTGAGCAAATATAATGGCAGGGAGGAAGGCGTATCGGAGGCCCTTGACATCCTGGACAGGCAGATACAGGAATTTTACCAAATATACAGCCGGAAAAACCAAGAGAAAGAATAGTCGAGAGATTCCGTAGATAACTCTACAATGGGATGAAGAGAATTCCAGGATACATTAACCTTTTCTTAGGAATTAAACAACAGAATATTAAAGTATGGGTAAGGGGATGTCGGTTAATACCGATTTTTAAACTCTAAATCCTA
>UMGN01030054.1_pt1 | contig 54336 bp, 35 predicted proteins | sample 1965281 | NCBI WGS metagenome assembly UMGN01 (sample SAMEA4836073, study PRJEB28245) | human gut metagenome | biome: gut microbiome; material: fecal sample | place: Denmark | collected 2008 | reverse complement strand
CCCCTCCCTCCAAATCATTTCCTTATAGATTCTGTCCTCCAGCACTTCCATGGAGCCGAGAAGCATGACGCCTCTGAAGAATCTCCGGTCACAAAAGTAAATGCAGGCTTTCGGGTTGTCTTGATATTGCCTTGCGCGCATGGAGGAGGTGTTGGTGGTGAAGTAGAAGACCTTGATGCCTTTCCTTTTCCGGGGCGGCAGCATGGCTTTCGTATTCGGATAGCCCTGTTCATCAATAGAGCTGATGAATGCCACTTTCTGATGGTCAATGAGATTTCCGACTGTTGCTTCCGCGTTTTTCATTGCTGTTTTCCTGATTGGGATGGTAGGCCAGAAGAGCTGCATTGTAAACTTGTCTTATTTATTCGGACTGTTTCTTTAAACGGTTTTTCCGGGAATTGTTTGATAGCGTATTCTGCCCCGGGATGTCCGGGCCTGAAATGCGGTTCAAGGGGAGTTTGACCTTGCCGTCTCCAGGATATGACGTAGGATAAATGAGATTTTTTCTCTTTTTTGGAATCTAATATCAGTATTGATTATGTGTAAAGAATGCGGATGCGGAGGTGAGCACACCCATGAAAGTCACGGCCACGGCATGGACGTCCATGTTCCTGTGTTGGACGCCAATGACCGGCTGGCAGAGCGCAACAGAGGTTTTTTCGCAGCAAAGAACCTTCTGGTTATCAATGTTTTTTCTTCACCCGGGTCCGGCAAGACCTCTCTGCTGCAGAAGACGGCGGAGATGCTCCGCGGCCGTGTGCGCATGGGGGTGATCGTGGGGGATCTGGCGACGGATAATGATGCGGAACGCCTGAGCCGTGCGGATATTCCCGTGGTGCAGATTACGACGGGCACCATGTGTCATCTGGACGCCCGCATGATTGCAGAAGCCATGAAGAAGATGCCTTTGAACGATCTTGACGTTCTGATTATTGAGAACGTGGGCAATCTGGTTTGCCCGGCTTCCTATGATCTGGGGGAAGGCATGCGCGTGGTGTTGCTTTCCGTGACGGAAGGGGAGGACAAGCCGTTGAAGTATCCTCCCATGTTCCATTCCGCGGATGTGGCCCTGGTGACCAAGTCCGATCTGGCGGATGCCGTGGATTTTGACCGGGACGCCGCCCTGGCCGCCCTGAACAAGGTAGCCCATCATGCGCACGTGATTGAGTTGTCCTCCAAGACCGGAGAGGGAATGGACGCGTGGTGCGACGAGATTGTGGAACGCGCGCGCCGCGTCCGGGAAGGCAGGATCCAGCACCATGGCCATCACCACCATTGAACAGGCCGCTGCGGCGTTGAAGTTTGAGATAGCCGGCATCGTCCAGGGGGTCGGTTTCCGTCCCCATGTGTACCGTTTGGCTGTGCGGCACGGATTGAAGGGGTTCGTGCGCAATACGGAGTCCGGCGTGGAAATCCATGTGGAGGGGAAGCCCGGCGCTCCGGAACGTTTTTTTGCCGCGCTGATGGATACTTTGCCGGAGCACGCCCGCGTGTATGGCGTGGAGCAGACCGTGTGCGAGCCTGCCGGGTTTGAAGAGTTCCGCATTGTGGAAAGCGATTCTACTCCCGGCGGCGTTCCGATGATGCTGCCGGACCTGGCCCCGTGTCCGGAGTGCCTGAAGGAGATGCGCGACCCCGCCTCCCGACGGTATCATTACCCGTTTACCAATTGCACGCACTGCGGCCCCCGCTATTCCATTATTGAGGAGATGCCGTATGACCGTGCGGGCACCAGCATGAAGAAGTTCCAGATGTGCCCGGAGTGCCTGAGGGAGTACCGGGATGTGGAGGACAGGCGTTTCCATGCCCAGCCCATAGGCTGCCCGTCGTGCGGTCCTTCCATGAAGGTGCTGTTTTCAGACGGTTCCGAACTGGGGTTCGGCCACGGGTTTGACACTCCCGCGGAACAGGTGGCGTGGGTGCTGGCGGACGGCCTGATCGTGGCTCTGCTGGGCGTGGGCGGCTTTCAACTGCTGGCGGACGCTTCTTCGGAAGCCGCCGTCAGGCGTCTCCGCAGGCTGAAGGAGCGGGATGCCAAGCCCTTTGCCGTGATGGTGCCGGATGTGGACGCGGCGGGGAAGCTGTGCCGTTTGTCGGAGGAGGAGAAGCGCCTGCTGGCTTCTCCGGCGGCCCCCATCGTACTGGCTCCCGGAAGGAAGGATGTGGACCTGGCTCCTTCCGTGTGCATGTTCAGCCGTTTTGTGGGGGTGATGCTTCCGTCCTCCCCCCTTCATGCCCTGCTGATGGATGTATGGAGAAAGCCCCTGGTGGTGACCAGCGGCAATCTGAGCGGGGAGCCCCTGTGCATTTCCGTGGAGGAAGGCTTGCAGAAACTGGGCCATGTGGCGGATGTGTTTTTTGTGCATGACCGTCCGGTCGTGCGGCCCGTGGATGATTCCGTGGTCCGCGTCATGGACGGAAGGGCCATGATGGTGCGCCGTGCCCGCGGGTATGCTCCGCGGCCCGTGTGGCGCACGTCTGCAGAAGCTCCCGACGTTCTTGCGCTGGGCTCCGGGTTGAAGAATACCGTTTGCTGGCTGAAGAACGGCGTGGCCGTCATGAGCCAGCATCTGGGCGATCTTGACAGCGCGGCTTCCCTGAACGCGTTTGAACGGACGGTGGAGACGCTGGGGCGCACGCTGGGTGCTGTGCCGCAGGTGATTGCCGTGGACGCCCATCCGGACGGCCCGTCGTTTACCCTGGGCAGGCGTCTGGCGCGGGCATGGAATGTGGAAGTCGTTCCGGTGCAGCATCATCAGGCCCATGTTCTGGCCTGTGCCGTGGAGAATGAGACGCCGTTGCCCGCCCTGGGCGCGGCCTGGGACGGCACGGGATTCGGCACGGACGGGACGGTATGGGGCGGAGAGTTTTTTGTGATGGAGGAGGAAGGCGCTCCCCGCAGAGTGGCGCGGCTCAGGCCGTTTTTGCTGCCCGGGGGGGATGAAGCGGTCCGGGAACCTGCCCGGTGCGCCTGTTCCCTGGCGCGGCAGATGGCGCCGTGGCGCACGGATGGGCTTGAACAACGTCTGCAGGGTGGAATGACCTTGCAGAAGCGGGAAGCCCTGGAGGCGATGATGGCCCGTAATATTCAAGCTCCCGCCACTTCATCCATGGGGCGCCTGTTTGACGCCATGGCTTTCTGGTGCGGCTTTGACGGCGTGGCGGGATGCGAAGGGCATGCCGCCATGATGCTGGAGTCATGGGCTGCGGCGGTTTCCGGGGAAGAAATGCCGGGGGAACCGTATGAATGGGTCATGCATGAGGAGGGCGGCCTGCTGGAACTGGATTGGCGCCCGATGCTGAAAGCCGTGGACGATGACCTGCTGAGAGGCGTTTCCCGCGGCTGCATCGCCCGCAAGTTTCATGAGAGCCTGGTGAACCTGGCTTTTGACGTGGCGGAGCGTTTCTCACTGGACAGGCTGGTGCTGGGCGGCGGATGTTTTCAGAATGCCTTTTTGCTTGAAGGCCTGGCGGGAATGGCACAGTCTAGAAGGTGCCAGTTGTCCCTGCCGCAGCGGGTGCCGTGCAATGACGGGGGAATTTCCCTGGGGCAGGCTGCGGCAGTCGTGCGCCAATGGAAAGGATAATAATATGTGTTTGGCTGTTCCCGGAAAGATCGTGAGCATTAATGAGACGGACCCGCTGTTCAGGCTGGGAGTGGTTGATTTCGGCGGCGTGACCCGTGAAGTGAACCTGGCCTGCGTGCCGGAGGCCGTCCTGGGGGATTACGTTATTGTTCATGTAGGGATGGCCCTGAGCGTGCTGGATGAGAAGACCGCGCTTCAAACCCGTAGGGAAATGCGGGAGATCGTGGAGAATACCGATCCCGTGTAAGGGGAGGGTCGTTTGCCGGATTGAACATTTTTAATGGCTTATGCAGGAGGAAGTTCAGCAGTTGCTTGAGGAGCTGCGCCATGCCGTGACGCGTCCGTGGACGGTGATGGAGGTGTGCGGGGGACAGACGCATGCGATTGCCTCCCTGGGGCTTGAGGAGCTGCTTCCTCCTGGGCTTCGTCTGATTCACGGCCCCGGCTGTCCGGTTTGCGTTACGTCGGTGGATTTGATTGACCAGGCCGTGGAGTTGAGCCTGCGGCCCGGCGTGGTTTTGTGCAGCTACGGGGATATGATGCGGGTGCCAGGCTCCAGCGGAGATTTGTTTTCCGCCAAGGCTCGCGGCGGGGACGTGCTTTTGATGTATTCACCGCTGGAAGCGGTTGCTTTCGCCGGGAGCCATCCGGAAGCGGAAGTGGTATTTTTCGCCGTAGGATTTGAGACGACTGCTCCGGCCACGGCTCTTGCCATGCAGCAGGCCCGCGCGCTGGGTTACGCCAATTTTTCCGTGCTCTGTGCCCATGTGCAGGTTCCCCCCGCACTGGAATGGCTGATGGATCAGGACGAGGGAAGGCCGGACGCCTTTCTGGCCCCCGGCCATGTCTGCGCCATCATGGGGGAGGGGGATTACGGCCGTTTGGCCGCTCGTTACCGGACGCCCATGGCGGTGACGGGGTTTGAGGCTCCGGACCTGCTCCGCGGCATCCTGATGTGCGTCCGCCAGTTGGAGAACGGGGATTGCACGGTGCAGAATGCCTACGGGCGCTATGTGAAGCCGGAGGGGAACAGGGCGGCGCAGGAAAGGATGAAAGAGGTTTTTGAGCCGGAAGACCGCCATTGGCGCGGCCTGGGCCTGATTCCCGGCGGCGGCATGAGGCTGCGCCGGGAGTGGGAGGACATGGATGCCGCCCTGCGTTTCGGATGCGGAAAAAGCGCCCATGGCGCGGATGAAGCTTCCGGATGCCTGGCCGGCCAGGTGCTGAGGGGGCTGATTCGTCCTGCGGAGTGCCCGTTTTTCGGCACGTCCTGTACGCCGCTGGCTCCCCTGGGCGCGCCCATGGTGTCCGGGGAAGGGGCCTGCGCCGCCTATTACCGTTATAAAAGAAGTTGATTCCATGTTTGAATGTCCTGTTCCGGAACCTGTTTCCGACCGTATCCAGATGGCCCACGGCGGCGGAGGCCGTCTGATGAATGACCTGATCCGTTCCGTCTTTCTGAACGCATTCGGCACTCCCTCCGGCGGCGTGCAGAATGATGCGGCCGTTCTGGATTTTCCGCCGGGGCGGCTGGCGATGACCACGGATAGCTTTGTGGTGCAGCCTCTGGAGTTTCCGGGAGGGAGCATCGGTTCCCTGGCGGTGCACGGCACGGTGAATGATCTCGCCATGAGCGGCGCGGACCCGTTGTACTTGACGGCAGGCTTTATCCTGGAAGAAGGGCTTCCGCTGGAGGCGCTGAACCGCGTGGTGCAGGATATGGCGGCGGCGGCGCGCGCGGCGGGCGTCCGCATCGTGACGGGAGATACAAAAGTGGTGGAGCGCGGAAAGGGTGACGGCGTTTATATTAATACCGCCGGGGCGGGCGTGGTGCGCCATGGGTTGGAAATCAGCCCTTCTTCCGTCCGTCCGGGGGATTCCGTGCTGGTCAGCGGTGATCTGGGGAGGCACGGCATGACGATCATGAGCCTGCGGGCCGGGTTGTCCTTCGGGGAGGGACTGGAGAGTGATTCCGCCCCGCTGCATGAATCCGTGGCTGCCGTCGTCCGGGCCGGAATCCCCGTGCATTGCCTGCGTGACGTGACCCGTGGCGGGTTAACCGCCACGCTCTCGGAAATTGCGGAGTCCTCCGGCCTGACGGTGAAACTGGATGAAGTGTCCATTCCCGTGCGGGAGGATGTCAGAGCAGCCTGCGGCCTGCTGGGGCTGGACCCTCTTCAAGTGGCCTGTGAAGGCCGTTATCTGGCTATTCTTCCCCGGGAGCATGAGGAAGAGGCCCTGCGCCTGATGCGCGGCTGCGGCGTGTCCGCCGGGGCCTGCGCCATAGGCCGTGTGGAAGAGTTTGGAACGGCGCCCCTGCTGATGACGGGGCAGCTGGGGGTGGAACGGGTGCTGGGCATGCCTTCCGGGATGCAGCTGCCCCGCATTTGCTGATGCTTCCCGCGGTTTCCTCCGGCGTTGCATTTCCGGCTTTTTGGCAGGGAAGCGGTTGGGGCCGCCTCCCTGCCGGTCTGGCATTTCATAGGGATTTGCCGGAGCGGCTGCGTGTACTTCCGGAGAAGCTACAGCCGGCTTGGTATTGGGGGAGTTGGTTGTTGGAAGATGGTCAGGAGAGTTCCGCGTTTCCGGCTCCGGCGTCCGGCAGCGTCTTTAATGCCGCTTTGGCCTGGGTATGGTCCTGGGAGGCCGCCTTTTCCAGCCATTCCCTGGCGGTGGCCAGGTTCTTTTCCACGCCGAAGCCGTGCTGGTAGATGATGCCCAGGTTGTATTGTTCGGAGGCATAGCCGGCTCTGGCTGCCCGAAGGTTCCTGTTCTGCCATTCCCTGGCTTCAGCTTCGGTGAAATCCTGGTTCTTGCAGAATTGTTCCCATGTTTTTCCGAATTTCATGGCAGCCCGCGCAAATCCCATCAGGGCCGCTTTTTTAGTGTGTTCATCCGCCAGGCTCGCGTTCTTTTCCACGCCGGCGGGTCCCAGCCGGTACAGGTAGGCCAGTCCCCAGTATCCGTTGGGGCTGCCCAGGTCCGCGGCTTTCTGGAAGAGCTGGAGCGCGTCCTGATATTTTTTATGGGACATGGCGAACACCGCATTGGCCAGGAAGCGTTCCGCCTTGGTGAATTCGTAAAATTCGGGAATGGCGGCCCATTCGGATTTGAGTTTGTCCCTGTCCTTTTTGGACTTGGGCGGCATGCCGGCAGGAGGGGAAATCCGGAAAACGGGAATGTAGCCGGAGGCCCCCATGTTGGCCAGGCCGGCCATCAGGAAGCAGCCCGGCTGAATGCGCCACATGTGCATGTACAGCACGCGTTCCGCGGGCAGGGACTCCTTCTCAATCCAGTCCGGCAGATTCATGGGCGGGCCATAGAGGCCCGTCAGCCCGTTCAGCATGCGCTTGTACAGGGATTTCAGGCGCGTATCGTATTCGTCCTTGCCTGCCTTGGTGCTGGAGTAAAAGGAGACGGCTCTCAGGCCTCCATCCTTGTTGTACTCAAAATGAAGTGAAAAGAAAAGGCCGCCAATGGGCTTTTTCGTTTTGTAGGCGCCGTTCAATCCAGTGCGGCTCAGGTAGGCGTCCGTTCCCGGACCTTCCAGGGATTTGCAGGCTTTCAGGGAACTCAGAAGCTGGGCTTCCTGCAAGCCTGTTTCCAGAGGGCCGTAAAGCGGCGAGGCGGTACAGCAGGCGGATGCATAAAGCATGGCTGCATAGCGATAGCAATCTATCAATTTCATTGGGGGAATGGGGTAGGGGATGGGGGTCGGTTGTTTCAATAGCGAATTAGGAATCCGGATGAAATGGCCGACAGCGCTAAAATAAGATGAACAATCATTATATTCAAGTATTTATGCTTTATTCTAACAAACATATTTTATCAAGGCTTTCGTCTAGGAAAATACTGGATTGATTTGGAGAAACAGGCTTGATATGAAAAACTAGTATTGACGCCGGATTCCTAATCCGGGGTGTTTAAAGCAGGTTGAAGGATAATATGCAAGAGTATCAGGAGCAATGAAGGAGATAACCGGCTGCGGTTTCCGGACCGGGAAAAGGCAGAGATAAGCATCCGGCGTTCCGCCACGTTTTCCCGGCTTTCAGAACATGGGAATCATTATTATTTTTATTAAAAATCTTTCTAAATATTCCTTCATTTCCGTTTTATGTATCTCGTATGCATGCATTTTGGCGGATTATAAATCCGGCTGTCGGGAAGGAATAATTTTTTTAATAAATAATAGAAACATTATCAATGGTTAATAAGAATATCAGATTTCACGGCCTTTGGATTCCATTGTGATTTTTCCCGTCCTGGATACGATGAAAATCATTTTTTCTCAAAAAATTTGGTTGACGGCGGATTTATAATGCGCGGATGGCCGCATGTAGTTTCAGAGCGTCTGATATTCAATGATTCGTCTGTTTTTTTACGGAAATGTGCGGTTTTGCCGGCGGCACCTTCCAAACAGGGAGTGGGGGAGGCCGCCTCCTCTGTTCGGTTTCCCGTGCAGGAAAAGCCGGGGGGACATGCCGGAATCTGTCCGGCACGGTTGTTTCTCCTGCTGGGGACGGGGACGGATGACAGCAGCCTGTGACGGTTTCGTTTCCCTCCTCAGCTTGCCTGGGAAGGCCTTTCTGCCCATGGTGCCGGCGCATGAGAATTGATGTGGCAACGGATACGTATGAACCTGACGTGAATGGAGTGGCCCTGACGCTGGAGCGGCTGGTCCGGGGGCTTCGGACGCGGGGGCATCTGGTGCATGTGCTGAGGGCTTCCGGGAGGGACGGAGCTTCCGTTCCCGGAGAGACGGCCATGCCGTCTCTCTCCCTCCCCATGTATCATGAGGTGAAAATAGGGCTGCCTTCCGCAGAAAGGTTCCGCTCCAGATGGATGAAGAAGAGGCCGGATGTGGTTTATGTTGCCACGGAAAGCCCCATGGGGGCCTCCGCCGTGAAGGCCGCTCGCGCTCTGGAGATTCCCGTGGTGATGGGATTCTACACCAATTTTCACCAGTACATGAAGGATTACCATTTCTCCGGGCTGGAAACCGCCGCCGTGAATTACCTGCGCAAGCTCCACAACCGGGCAGGGATGACGGTGGTGCCCACGGAGGAGATGCGCCGCGCGCTGGAGGGGCTGGGATTTGAACGCCTCTCCGTAATGGGGCGCGGGGTGGATGCCGCCTTGTTTGACCCTGCCAGGAGGGATGCCGGCCTGCGCCAGTCATGGGGCGCCTGGCGGGATGAAGTGGTGTTCGGCGTGGTGGGGCGTCTGGCCCGAGAGAAGAACCTGGTGACGGCCCTGGGATTGTACACGCGCCTGCAGCGGGAGTTCCCGGCCTGCGGCATGAAGATGGTCGTGGTGGGGGACGGTCCCATGATGAGCAGCCTGCGCAGTGAGTTTCCGGACGCCGTGTTTTGCGGAATGCGCAGCGGGGAGGACCTCGCGCGCCATTACGCCGCCATGGACGTGCTGCTCTTCGCCAGTGAGACGGAGACCTTCGGGAACGTTCTGCTGGAAGGGATGGCCAGCGGCCTGGCTACGGTCAGCTACCGGTACGCCGCTTCTGCGGATGTGGTGCTGGACGGCATCAACGGCCTTCAGGCGGAGAAGGGGGACGCGGAGGGTTTTTACTCCGCCATGCACCGTCTGCTGGAGGACAGGGGGATGATCCGGAGACTCGGCGAACAGGCCCGCAGGACCGTGCGCGCCAGAGCGTGGGATTCCATCCATGACAGGTTTGAAGAACTGCTGGCCTCCGTGGCGCGGGAGGAGAATGGAACCGGCTACGCCCGCCCCCCGCGGGATGCGGTGCTGGAATGCCGCACGGTCTTTTTGTCAGACCTCCATCTGGGCACGAAGGATTGCAAGGCGGACGAATGCCGGAGGTTCCTGAAGCATGTCCGTGCGGAAAAAATAGTTCTGGTAGGGGATATTGTGGACGCCTGGGCCCTCTCCCGCGGCAGCCGCTGGCGCAGGCGGCATACGCGCCTGATCCGCACCCTGCTGAAAAAGATGGAGCAGGAGGATGTGGAAGTGCTGTACCTGCGCGGGAACCACGACGATATTCTGGAAAAATTCCTTCCCTTTCATCTGGGCGGCCTGAAAATGGCCAGGGAGTGCGTGCACCGGGCGGCGGACGGCAGGCGTTACCTGTGCGTGCACGGAGACGGTTTTGACGCCATCTCCACCAACCACCGGTGGCTGGCGATGCTCGGCTCCCTGGGCTACGACGTTCTGCTGACGGTCAACCGGCTTTACAATAAATACCGCGCCTGGCGGGGCAGGGAATATTATTCCGTCTCCTGCGCCATCAAGAGCCGCGTGAAATCCGCCGTCAATTTCATTGGGAAATATGAGGAGCAGCTCCAGAATCTGGCGGTGAAAAGGCAGTGTGACGGTATCATTGCCGGGCATGTGCATCATCCGGCGGATACCATGGTGGGGGAGGTGCGGTACCTGAATTGCGGGGACTGGGTGGAAACCATGAGCGCGGTGGTGGAATACGGGGACGGCCGCATGGAAACGCTGCTTTACAAGGATTTCATGAAACGCCTGGCTTACGGCAAATGCGGAACCAGAGCGGAAGCTTCCTCCTGCAAGGAAGCTTCGTGACGGGCGCCGGGGATAGGCTGTCCGGGGGGTGTGGGACAAAATGGCCGCGTGTGACATTTTGTCTCTTTTTGGTGTGACAATATGTCCCATTGCTGCTCGGCAGGAAAAAGAGCGGTCGAAATGATGCGATGTTATAATACGATGAATTTATGCTGTTTATGTTTATTTTTCAACAGGGCTTACAAGGCTGGCATGCCATTTGCAGAAAGAGAGGCAAGAACATGAGTTTGCCTGCATGACACTTCAGGTCATGGGGAAATCAAATCTCAACGAAATCCATTTAAAACAATCTAAGATAACGATATGGCTAAAATATTAGGAATCGACTTGGGCACGACCAACTCGTGCATGGCTGTGATGGAAGGCGGTCAGGGTACCGTACTTGAAAACAGCGAAGGTGCGCGCACCACTCCCTCCATTGTTGCCTTCACCAAGAGCGGTGAACGCCTCGTGGGGCAGGCCGCCAAACGTCAGGCGGTGACCAATCCGAAAAACACCGTGTTTTCCTCCAAGCGCCTCATCGGCCGCAAGTACAGCGAGCTGACGGAAGAAGATAAGAAGGTGCCTTATGAAATTGTGGAGGCCCCCAACGGGGACGCCTATATCCGCGTGGACGTAGGCGGGGAAAAGAAGACTTTTTCTCCCCAGGAAATCGCCTCCATGGTCCTGGCCAAGCTGAAGGCCGACGCGGAATCCAAGCTGGGTGAGACGATCACGGAAGCCGTGATTACCGTTCCCGCCTATTTCAATGACGCCCAGCGCAACGCGACCAAGGCCGCCGGTGAAATCGCCGGCTTGAAGGTGCGCCGCATCATCAATGAACCGACGGCTGCTGCCCTGGCTTACGGCCTGGACAAGAAGTCCAATGAAAACATTGCCGTGTACGACCTCGGCGGCGGCACCTTCGATATTTCCGTGCTGGAAATCGGTGACGGCGTGTTTGAAGTGAAGGCTTCCGACGGCGACACCCACCTGGGCGGCGACGACTGGGACAACGCGATCATCACCTGGATCATGGACGAGTTCAAGAAGGACTCCGGCATGGATCTTTCCAACCAGCCGGACGCCATCCAGCGCATCAAGGAAGAAGCTGAAAAGGCCAAGATCGCCCTTTCCTCCACCCAGAGCTATGACATCAGCCTGCCGTTCATCACGGCGGACGCTTCCGGACCCAAGCACATCCAGCTGACGCTGAGCCGTCCCAAGCTGGAACAGCTCACGGAAGACCTGCTGGACCGTACCCGCAAGCCCGTGCTGGACTGCATCGCCGCCTCCGGCCTGAAGACCGGGGACATTGACGAACTGGTGCTGGTGGGCGGCATGACCCGCATGCCCGCCGTGCAGGAAATGGCCCATACGCTGGCCGGCAAGGAACCCCACAAGGGCGTGAACCCGGATGAAGTGGTGGCCGTAGGCGCCGCTATCCAGGGCGGCGTGCTCCAGGGGGACGTCAACGACGTGCTTCTGCTGGACGTGACCCCGCTGACCCTGTCCATTGAAACGATGGGCGGCATCGCTACGCCGATGATCGAGCGCAACACGACCATTCCGGTGCGCAAGAGCCAGGTGTTCTCCACCGCCGCGGACAACCAGCCCGCCGTGGACATCCGCATCTGCCAGGGTGAACGCAAAATGTTTGAGGACAACAAGCTTCTCGGCAACTTCAAGCTGGACGGCATCTCCGCCGCTCCGCGCGGCGTGCCGCAGATTGAAGTGACCTTTGACATTGACGCCAACGGCATTCTGCACGTCTCCGCCAAGGACAAGGGCACCGGCAAGGAACAGAAGATTTCCATCCAGGGCTCCAGCGGCCTTTCCAAGGATGAAATCGAACGCGCCAAGCGTGATGCAGAAGCCCATGCGGAAGAAGACAAGAAGCGCGCCGAGGAAATTGACACCGTCAACCAGGCGGACTCCCTCTGCTTCTCCGTGGAACGCCAGCTCAAGGACATGGGGGACAAGATTCCCGCAGACCTCAAGCGCGAGATCGAAGACAAGGTGATGCACCTCAAGGAAGCCATCTCCAAAAAGGAATACACCGCGATCAAGGCCGGGAAGGAAGACCTGGAATCCCGTCTGGAAGCCCTTTACAAGGCAGCGGAAGCCGCCCAGCAGTCCGCCGGTGCAGCCGGCCCCATGCCGGGAGCCGCTCCGGAGGAAGAAGCTTCCGACGGCCCCCGCAAGGCGAAAGGCCGCGTGGTGGACGCCGAAATCGTCGACGACGACAAATAAGCAACCCCTTCCCGCCGGAGGGGGAGCAACTTCCCCTCCGGCGGAACATTACATCCATATATTCATCTATAACAACACAAAAACAACATACTATGGCAAACATCAAACCCCTAGGACAACGTGTGCTGGTCAAGCGCATTGAAGCTGAAACCAAGACGGCCGGCGGCCTGTTCCTGCCGGACACCGCCAAGGAAAAACCCCAGGAAGCCGAAGTGATCTCCGTAGGCACCGGCGGCCGCGATGACAAGGGCGCCTTGATTGAATTCACCGTGAAGCCGGGCGACCACGTTCTTATTTCCAAGTACGGCGGCACGGAAATCAAGCTGGACGGAGAAGACTACCTCATCCTGTCTGAAAACGACATTCTGGCCATCATTGGCTAAATCACACGACACACTCACTCAACATCATTTTAAAATAACCTGATATTATGGCTAAACAAATCCAATTTGACGAAACCGCCCGCCAGGCTCTGCTCCGCGGCGTGGAACAGATTGCCAAGGCTGTCAAGAGCACGCTGGGGCCTGCCGGCCGCAACGTGGTGATCGACAAGAAATTCGGTTCCCCCCTCATCACCAAGGACGGCGTGACCGTCGCCAAGGAAATCGAACTGGAAGACCCGTTTGAAAACATGGGCGCCCAGCTTGTCCGGGAAGTCTCCTCCAAGACCAACGACGTGGCCGGGGACGGCACCACCACCGCCACCGTGCTGGCTGAAAGCATTTACCGCGAAGGCCTGCGCAACGTCACCGCCGGCGCCAACCCCATCTCCCTCCAGAGGGGCATCATGAAGGCCGCGGACGCCGTGGTGGAAGAACTCAAGAAAATCAGCAAGCCTGTTGACTCCAGCAAGGAAGTGGCCCAGGTTGCCACCGTTTCCGCCAACTGGGACGCCGAAATCGGCCACATCATCGCGGAAGCCATGGACAAGGTGGGCAAGGACGGCACCATTACCGTGGAAGAAGCCAAGGGCATTGAAACCACGCTGGACGTGGTGGAAGGCATGCAGTTCGACAAAGGCTACCTGTCCCCCTACTTCGTGACCAACGCGGAAACGATGGAAGCGGTGCTGGAAAACCCCTACATCCTCATCCACGAAAAGAAGATCAACAACCTGAAGGACTTCCTTCCGCTGCTTGAAAAAGTGGCCAAGAGCGGCCGTCCCTTCCTGGTCATCGCGGAAGACATTGAAGGCGAAGCTCTCGCTACCCTGGTGGTCAACCGCCTGCGCGGCGTGCTGAACATCTGCGCGGTTAAGGCTCCCGGCTTCGGCGACCGCCGCAAGGCCATGATGGAAGACATTGCCATCCTGACCGGCGGCAAGTGCATCACGGAAGACCTGGGCATCAAGCTGGAAAACGTGGGCATTGAAGACCTCGGCCAGGCCAAGCGCGTGGTCGTCTCCAAGGATGAAACCGTCATCGTGGAAGGCGCCGGCAAGTCTGCGGACATTGAAGGCCGCATCTCCCAGATCCGCCACCAGATCAAGGACACCACGTCCGACTACGACCGTGAAAAACTCCAGGAACGCCTGGCCAAGCTGGCCGGCGGCGTGGCCGTCATCCATGTGGGTGCCGCTACGGAAACGGAAATGAAGGAAAAGAAGGCCCGTGTGGACGACGCCCTGCACGCCACCCGCGCTGCGGTGGAAGAAGGCATCGTTCCCGGCGGCGGCGTGGCCCTGATCCGCGCCCAGAAAGCCATTGACACCCTCAAGCTGGAAGGCGACGAGGAAACCGGCGCTCAAATCGTCTATCGTGCGGTGGAAGCTCCGCTCCGCCAACTGGCCAGCAATGCCGGCCGTGAAGGCGCCCTCATCGTCGCCAAGGTGAAGGGGATGAAGAAAGCGGCCGACGGCTACAACGTAGCCACGGACAAATATGAAGACCTGCTCACCGCCGGTGTGGTGGACCCGACCAAGGTAACCCGTTCCGCCCTGCAGAACGCGGCTTCCATCGCCGGCCTGCTGCTTACCACGGAATGCGTCATTGCCGACAAGCCCGAGAAGAAGGGCTGCGGATGCGGCTCCGGCGCTCCCGACATGGGCGGCATGGGAGGAATGGGCGGCATGGGCATGATGTAAGCCCCCGTCCGTTTCTGCGAGACACGGCAATCGACTTCAAGGCTCCCCGGTTTTCCGGGGGGCCTTTTTGTTTTGTATGGAAGGCGGCAGCCGCCACTCCGCGGGAAGGGATTTCAGGAAAATGAGCCGTGGCTGCCGGAGAACCGGAGGAAAACCAGGCTCCGGAAGTACCCGGAAGAAACGGAAGATTTCACGGGAAGCAGGTGTAGCGCTATGGTTTTCATTGAAAATCATATTGTTGCATCAATGTGACGGAATGTTCACGTTTTAAAACGGGCGTGCGGAAGCGGCCTCCTGTAATAGAGGGCCGTTTATTACGCTTATGGACCCAATCTATTACTTCATCATAGGGCTGATTCTGGTGCTCTCCTGCTTTGACCTCGTCGTCGGGGTCTCCAATGACGCCGCCAACTTCCTGAACTCCGCCGTCGGTTCCAAGGCCGCGCCGCGCAGGACGATCATACTGGTGGCCGCCCTGGGCATCATCATCGGCTCCCTGTTCTCCAGCGGCATGATGGAAATCGCCAGAAGCGGCGTATTCATGCCGGCCCAGTTCACCTTCCATGACATCATGCTGATATTCCTGGCGGTGATGCTGACGGACGTGATTCTGCTGGACGTCTTCAACACCTTCGGTCTTCCCACCTCCACCACGGTCTCCATCGTCTTTGAACTGCTGGGCGGCGCCGTGGCGGTTGCCCTGTTCAAAATCTGGTCCGCAGAGCCGGGCGCAGCGCAGGAACTGTCCAGCTACATCAACTCCTCCAAGGCGCTGGCGATCATCTCCGGCATCTTCTCCTCCGTCTTCGTCGCCTTCATTTGCGGGATAACGGTCATGTGGATTTCCCGCCTCATCTTCTCCTTCAACTACAAAAAATCATTCAAATACCTGGGGGCCGTCTGGTGCGGCTTGGCCCTGACGGCCATCACCTACTTCGCCATCTTCAAGGGGCTGAAAGGCAGTACGCTGGTCACCAAGGACATGATCCGCCACCTGGACGCTCACATCTGGCTGTACGTATGCTGCAGCCTGGTATTCTGGACCGTCCTGATGGCCGTTCTCCAGAACATTTGCAAAATCAACATCCTGAAAATATCCGTCCTGGCGGGCACCATGGCCCTGGCGCTCTCCTTTGCCGGAAACGACCTGGTCAACTTCATCGGCGTTTTCATGGCGGGGCAGTCCTCCATGGAGATAGCGTCCGCCGCTGCGGCGCAGGGCGCGGACCTTTCCACCCTCACCATGGGCGGCCTCATGGTCCCCGTCACGGCGGACTGGCGCTACCTGCTGAGCGCGGGCGTCATCATGGTGCTGGCCCTCATGTTCTCCAAAAAGGCGCAGACCGTCACGGATACGGAGGTCAACCTGGCGAGGCAGGGCGGGGGCGTGGAGCGGTTCGGCTCCGTCCCCCCGGCCCGCATGGCCGTGCGCTATGCGTTGAACGCCTCCCGCGCGGTGGAAAAAATCATGCCCGCCTGCGTGGGAAGATTCATTGAAAAACGTTTCCAGCCCGTGCCGGACGGCCCGGATAACGGGGCCTCCTTTGACCTGATCCGCGCTTCCGTGAATTTGACGGTCGCCGCCCTGCTGATCTCCCTGGCTACGTCCCTCCGGCTTCCTCTTTCCACCACGTATGTGACGTTCATGGTGGCGATGGGTTCCTCCCTGGCGGACAAAGCCTGGGGGCGGGACAGCGCCGTGTACCGCATCACGGGGGTGATTACGGTAATTTCCGGGTGGTTCTTTACGGCCTTTGCCGCATTCACCATGTGCTGCATGGTGGCGGCGTGCATCGTTTACGGAGGCCTGTTCGGCATTGTCGCCATGTGTGCCCTGGCAGCCTTCCTGCTGCTGAAAAGCTCTAGGCTCCATAAAAAAAGAACCCAGGCCGCGGCGCTGGCGAAGGTGGCCAATTACCGGGATCCGGCCTGCGCCGCCCGCTACAATGAAGAAATCATTGAGCTGATGAAACGCATGGCGGAAATCTATGAAATGAACCTGGAAGCCCTGAACGTGGAGGACCGGAAGCGGCTGAAAAAGCTCCGGAAGGAAGCTCGCGGCATCCGCCGCTCCCTGAGCGACCGGATGGCGATGGAAGTCATGCCCGTCGTCCGGGAACTCCCGGATGAAGAGGCGGACCGCGGCAAGCGCTACGTGCAGATGGTGGAATACGCCACCTCCGTCTTTGAATCCCTCTCCAACATCACCACGGCCAGCCATGCCTACATAGACAACAATCATGAAGGGCTGGACATGGACAGGATAGAGCACTTGAGGGGGATGAACAACCGCGTTTCCTCCCTGTACCCCCGTTTCCGGGAAATGATGGAAAGCAACGACTATGCCGGGCTGGACCAATGCCTGGCCGGCATGGACGCGCTGGATGAGGAATTTGCAGAGGCGGTCAAGCAGCAGATCATCCTGCGGGCGGAGGACGTATCCGACATGCGGCGGGCGCTCCTCTACCTCAACCTCCTTAATGAAACCCGCACGATGATCCGCAAGGTTCTTCTTTTGGCGAAAATTCAGCGGAAATTTGTTCTTGGCTGGTAAAGGCCTGTAATTCACGGCTGCGCCGGAGGCGGCTGCTTCCGGCGCAGCGGAAGAGGGAGCGGCATTTTCTTATCCGGAAATTCTCCCGGAATACCCGGGAAGCGGGAATGGGGGAAATTTATTTTCCGGAAAGCGAAAGCCTCCGGAATGCTCGTCTTTTTAAAGTGTAAAGAAAAACCGCAAGCATTGAGGAACAATTGCTTGCGGTATAAAAGTGGTACGGGCGATGGGAATCGAACCCACGTCTCAAGCTTGGGAAGCTCGCGTCCTACCATTGAACGACGCCCGCATGAAATGCGGATGCCTATTTAGCGGCAGAAGGCAGGTATGTCAAGACCACAGAAAAATCGTGTCTTCTTTTTTGATATTTTAACACAGAAATGAAAAAAAACTTGTCTTACCCCCGAGGCTTGAACATAATGCCTCTGTTGTGCGGGTATAGCTTAATGGTAAAGCTCCAGCCTTCCAAGCTGATCACACGGGTTCGATTCCCGTTACCCGCTCCATTTTTTCATTAAATTCACCTGCTAGATACTTCCTTTATGAAAGCCAGGTTCATGACAAAGACGGCGCTCAGTGCGCTGGCACTTGCGTTTGCGGGCGCCCTCCCCGGTGTGGCTCAGCAAACTGCTTCTCCGGCAGCCTTCCGGCTTGTTAATAAGGTTAAAGCCTCTGCTGTTGAAAAGGCTTTTATGAATCAAATGGCAGGTGTTGTCCAGGCCAGTCTGAAGGCCGGCGCCCTGGATATGAAAGCCGTGACCGAGATTCTGAACGCCGCCGTCAAGGCCGGCGTGTCTGACCAGGTGATGGGCTCCCTGGTATCCATGGCCGCAGGCGCTTTCCCGGGCAGCGCGCCCGCTGTTGCTTCCGCCGCCGTTAAAAGCTATGGAACCCAGGTAACGGAAGCCAACGTACGCAACGTGATTGCCTCTGCTGTGGCTGTGCAGCCCCACCCGTATGCGTCCGTCTCTCCCATCTCGGAAGCGGTTACGAAAGCTCTGGGCAGCTCCATGGTAGCCAATGCCGTTCCCGGCATTGCCGTGGGCGTGGCGGCCCAGACGCCTGACAATCCTCTGCAAGGGGTGACCACTCAGACCAGCGGTCTGGTGAGGCCTGGTGAGGAAGCATCCGGAGGGGCCCTGGTCCTGCCGGGCGGTCTTCCCGTGGGCGGCTCTGCTACAAGCCCCGCTCCCATCTCCAATCCTGCCGGAAATTAACCCGATCCATTTATCAATAGCATGAAGAGTCCTTTTTATCTCTCCTTGATGGCTGCCGGCATGCTTGCCGTCCATGCCAACGGGCAGTCCCTGTACACCCTGGCAGGACCGGTCGGTCTGGAAGAATCCCTTCCCCTGAAGTGGACATTCAATCTGGCCGGCGGTTATGACGACAACGTCAACGCTTCCAACTATGACCAGCAGGAAGCCGCTTTCATCAGCACGGACATCGGCGCCTCCCTGGCCAACTACGATTCCGTGACCCAGTACTCCTTCTCCGCCAAGCTTGGGGGTATCTTTTACCTGAAGGACCTTGAGGGAGAGACGAACGAATCACTTTCCAACTCCACGCTCTCCGCCAACCTTTCCCACAGCTTTGACCAGACCCTGCGCTACAACGGCAGCGTGTCCTTTGCGTGGCAGCCGGAACCCAACTATTCCAACGGCATTGCCAACGCCCGCCGGGACGGCGACTACATTTACGTGTACGTCTCCAGCTCCGTGAGCAAGGCATGGACCTCCCGCTACTCCACCACGCTGGGCGCCAACTTCTCCATGATCAACTATCAGGAGGACTCCGCCAAGACGGACAACCGCGACTATGTGGGCATGGACTTCACCAACCGCTACAAGTGGACGGAACGCCTGGCTATTTCCCTGAGCTGGAACGGTTCCTACTGCGACCGCGAATACGGCAACAACGAATTCTCCAACTTCGTCATGGCCGGCGCTGAATACGCTGTGGCTGAAAATACGTCCGCCACGCTCCGCGTAGGTCCCCAGTTCAAATATGTGGAAAGCTACGGTACCAGGACCTATCCTTCCGCAGAATTCGGTTTGAACCACCGCATGAGCGACCGCTTCATGATCGGCACGTTCATCCGCTACTCCAACGAAGCGACGAATACGTACATTCCCTACAGCGGTGCCAGTTACTATTCCAATGAAACGTGGCGCTTCGGCGTGAACAGCACGCTGAAACTGACGCACCGCGCCAGCCTGAACTGCGGCGTAAACCTGATTTCCAGCGAGTACAGCCGCCTGAGCTCCGGCAGCAACAGTGATACGTCTGACCTGACCTTCAATGCTACGGCCGGCATCAAGCTGCTGCTGACTAATGCGCTGGCTCTTACGGCCCAGTACTCCTACACCAACGGTTCCTACGGCGGCTATAACTACCCGATGCCCTCCTACAACCGCAACGTGTTCTCCTTCGGCGTGAATTACAGCTTCTAAGTCTTGACTGACCATTAATGTCCTTACTCCTCTAATTGCGAATGTTCATTCACAATTAGAGGAGTTTTTATCTTACTACCTCACTATCTTTCATGAATGCCCAGGATCAGCAGAACAGTGATCGCATCGTACGCAACATTGACTATTTGCAAGTTTTAAAAAATCGCTGGAAGGAGGTCTTCCTGGTCTTCCTTCTGGTGCTGGTCATTTCCGTGGTAGTGACTTTCCTGATGCCGCCCTCCTACCGGGCGACGAGCCAGTTCCAGATCAAGCTGCCCAAGCCCGTAATGGAAATCGGCCAGGGGGGGGGACGTGGTCGCCTCCTCCAACGTGACGGCTAACTACATTCCCATGCAGTATTCCGTGCTGACTTCCACTGAAGTTCTGAAGGTGGTGTCCAGGAAGCTGAATCTTGCCGCGGAATGGGGCATGACGGATGAAATGGCGGCATCCAATCTGGCCGGCATGATCAAGGTGGCTCCCGTGCGTGCGACGGACCTGGTGGACGTCATTGTCTCCGGCCCGGATCCCAAACTGGTGCAGAATATCGCCAAGACGGTTCCCGAGGCTTACAAGCAGGACCGTGAAATGCGTGAAAACCGCCTGGTGGAAACCGCCATCAAAAGTTTGAAGGACGTTCTCCGGGAACAGGAGGATACCGTCAATGAAAAGATGATGTCCCTCAAGAAGCTGATTGCGGAAAGCTCCTACCTTCCCACTACCTGGAGAAACGGTGAAAACCGGAGCACTCTGACGGCCGGCATGGAAGAGGAAGACTTCCGGAACGCCAAATCCCAGGCCATGCAGTTTGAAAAGGATGAAAAGGAACTGGCTTCCTACGTGCAGGAACTGCAGCGTCTGCCTGACGACAAGCTGCTGGATTACGTCATCAGTTCCGACCTGCTGAATGCGGAATCCGTAGGGGCCAAGGCCCTGCGTGAAACCTATGCCGAATTTTCCGACAAGCTCAAGGAGAAGGAAAACCTGAAAGCCCAGAACATCGGGGCCAGGCACCCCAAGATGCTGGCGCTGCTGGAGACGGAAAGGATTCTGGGAGAGAAGCTGAACAAGGAGCTGATCGGGCTGCGCTCCTCCCTGAAAAGCAAGCTGGAAATGGTTTCCGCAAGCCGGAAGCACTGGGAGGCGACCGTCGCTCAAAAGGAGGAAGCTCTCCAGAAGCATGTCCTGCAGGTTCCCATGTATGAACAGGCCAGCCGTGATTATGACGCTGCGCTGGACCAGCTCAAGGACCTGGATTCCCGGTACAAGGATGAAATCGCCCGTCTGCGCGTTCCCCGTGAAGCGATTGAAATGTACCAGCTTCCGACCTATCCTGCCGCTCCCTACAAGCCGAACGTGACCATCAACCTGGCGGTGGGCGCCGGGGCCGGGCTGCTTCTGGGCATCGGGCTGGCCCTGTTGCTGGAATTCATGGACACCTCCGTGAAGACGATGGAGGACGTGGAACGGGCCCTGCAGGTTCCGGTGCTGGGCATTATCCCCAAGAATGTGCCGATCCTTCATTCTTCCGATGTGATGGGCCCGGACGCGGAAGCCTACCGTATTCTGCGAACAAATATAGAATTCAATAAAAAGGGATTGGAGGAAATTTCCCTGACCTTTGTTTCCGGCAGTGCCGGGGAAGGGAAGACCACCACCTTGTGCAACCTGGCCTATATCTGCGCCCAGGGCGGCTATGCCACCCTGATGATTGACGCCGACCTGCGCCGCTCCAAGCTTCACCGGTATTATGAACTGGACAATGAAGTGGGGCTGACCTCCTATCTGCTGGAAGACTACCCGCTGGAGGAAGTGATTTTCCAGACGCCCATTGAAAACCTGTACGTGATGCCTGCGGGCCCCACGCCCTTCGACCCGTCGGGCGCGTTGAATTCCCGCAAATTCAATGAACTGCTCCAGGAAGTGAAGCAGCGCTTTGACATCGTGCTGGTGGACTCCCCGCCCATCCTCGGCGTCAGTGATTCCGCCGTCATCGTGAGTGAGGTGGATATGACGCTCATGGTCGTTCAGCCCCGCAAACTGCCGCTGAAAGCCCTGCTGAGGCAGAAGCAGGTGATTGAATCCGTAGGCGGCAACCTGGCCGGCGTGGTGATGAATAATGTGGACATCACGTCCGATCACCAGTATCAGTATTACACGACTTATTACTCCTATTATTCTGCGGATGGCGGTTCCTCCGGCGAGAATGCGGACGCCTCTTCCATGAAGAAGGCCGAGCGTTCCGGAAAGGCCAAGGAGCTGGCGGCCACCCAGTCCCATGATAGTGAAGATCTGTACTAACCCATTGCTCCATGAAAAAATACATTTGTTCCCTCCTTTGCCTCTTGCTGGGTGCGGCGGGGCTGGCGTCCGCCCAGTCTCCGGACGCCGTGCCTGCGCAGGGCACCATTGAAATTCAGGTGCGCGGCATTCCTGCGGATGACGCTACGGCCATTTCCGGCCAGTATCTGCTGGACGGCAACGGGACGATACGCATGCCCCAGCTTCCGCCGGGCCACGACGTGCTGCGCGTGGTAGGCAAGACGGCGCGCCAGATTGAAGATATGCTGATGGCCGCCTATAAGAAGGCGGAATTGTACACGGCCCCCACCTTTCTGGTGAAGGTGCAGAGTTCGGACGCGCGGCTGACGGAGCACATTGTGCTGGTGAGCGGCGGCGTAGCCATGAAGAAAAACGTCTTGTGGCGGCGCGGCATGACGCTTCTGGAAGCGATTGTGGGCGCGGGCGACATTACGGACTGGGGTTCCCGGTACGTGCAGGTGACGCGCGGCGGAAAAACCGTGACGTACGATTACTTCTCCATCAAGGACAGGGCGATTCCCATTCAGCCCAATGACCGCATCTTCGTTCCCCAGCGCGGGATTTTTGAAGGGCGGCCCGCGAAGCTCCTGCCCTGAAACATTCTTTTTTCATGCCCGGCTTTCCATAGGGAAGCCGGGTTTTTTATTGCCCCGGTTCCCGGAAAATCCATGGAATGCCGGAAAAAACACGTGGGCCGGCGTCCGGGATGGGAACAGGCCGCTGGGGAGATGGAACGCGGAAGGCCTTTCATAAAATTTCCCAGGCCCTTTTCTGGAAATGGGCCGTGCATGCGTGGAACCGTATGGTAGAATCATAGCGGGAAAAAAGTTTTCCCTTGAACCGTACGGCGCCAGTAAAAACGCTAGTGGAAGGGGGTTTTTCCCTGTGCCCGTGAACCTCTGTATTCACCGGAACGGAAGGCCTGCGGGGCGGAAAGAGTTGAGGAACATGCTGTTTCCGCCGGGGGCGTAGGCCCTTTTCCTGTGATTGGCTGATACGGCCTCCGGGCATATATTGCGATGAAATGAGTTCAGTATGAATGTGAAAAACAGAAAAACAAAGAAAAATGTTGAACATTCTTGGACTCAATGCATTTTTGGAATCTTCCAAAAATGTTAGAGTTTCGTGCGGAATGTCTGCATGGAGCTTCGCAATCCCAATGTAAAAACTCATTAACCATGATATACCATTTTAAGAAAACATTCATCGGAGTAGGAGGACGGGAATACATTAACAATCCCAAGCTGAGCTTCCCGGAACATGTGAAAATCCGCCGTCGGGGAACGAATCCCAAATCCGGCCAGCCTTATGCGGAAGCGGGCAGCGCGTTCGTGGAAACGTCCTCCATCGCCTCGCGGCTCTGCTGCAGCGCGTCCGCCGCCCGCCAGTACCTGCACCGTCACGGAGCCCGCTTCCGCGTGGTCCGCAAGGGTACGGGTTCCCTGGCCCTGTACTGGCGGCGTGCGGATGTGGACCGGATTCTCGCCCGGCGGGAGCCTGTACGCCGCCGCGTGCCACCGTGCTACATGGACATGGCTGAGGCTATCAACATGCTGGGGGTGGTGCGCAGCTACATTTACAGGCTCGTGAAAAAGGGGTTGCTGCGCGAATACCGGTGCCGGATGAAGACCGCCCGCGGCCTCCGGGTGCGCTGTTTTTATCACCGGGAGGATCTGGAGCATATCAGGCTGCACGTGCTCCAGAAAAGATGATGGGGCCGGTTTCCGCAGATGCGTTTTTGGCTTGAGCGCGGGCCGGATTGTGTCACGTTATGGGCATGATAGCTTTTCTGCGCGGCACGGTAGCGGAATCATATCCCCAGCGGTTGATTCTGGATGTTCATGGCGTGGGGTATGAGGTGATTGTGCCCCTCTCCACCTTTGACAGGCTGAACCCTCTTCCCGGCAGGGAGCTGACGCTGAAAACCTACCTGCATGTCCGGGAGAACATGCAGGTGCTCTACGGCTTTGCCACGGATGCGGAGCGGGACATTTTCCTGCTGCTGATCGACCGCGTTTCAGGCATCGGCCCTGCCACGGCCATCGCCATTCTTGGTTCCCTGTCCGTGGAGCAGTTCAAGCAGGCGGTGGTGAGCGGGGACGTTTCCGGCATTGCGCGGGCCAAGGGCGTGGGCAAGAAGACGGCGGAACGCATTGTCCTGGAGCTGAAGGACAAGGTGGGACTGGCCGCTACGTGGGAGGCCCAGGCGCAGGGCGCCACCTCCCAGGCAGCGGGGGATGCGGAGCTGGCGTTGATTGCGCTCGGGTTCAAGCAGGTGGAGTCCCGCAAGGCGATCGCCGCCCACCTGAAAGACCATCCGGACGCGGATGCGGACGAACTGATCCGCGCCGCCCTGCGCTCCATGAACTGACCGTCTTCCCCACCCGGGGACCGGCTCTGCAAGCATTTGACTTCCATGCGGGAGCATGCCCGCGGGCAGGGCTTCCTGCGGTCTGCGCAGGCGCGGGAGCATACTGCCATGATGGGGGAACAATAGTGTTGACGGCTGGTTGAATCGTTTTTAAACTTACGGCGTCCATGGTACTTAAATAAGTCCGGGACTAGTAATTAATCAAATCTGAAGCCCTCAATCTTATGGCCAAATATGCTATTAACGGTTTTGGACGTATTGGTCGCAACGTACTGCGCGCCATGTCCAAGGAAGAACGCAACAAGGTTGTTGCCATCAATGACCTGACCCCCATTGAAATGATCGCCCACCTGCTCAAGTATGACTCCACGCAGGGCAAGTTTGACGGTGAAATTTCCATTGATGGAGAATATCTGGTCGTTGACGGTCACAAGATCCTCATCACCGTGGAACGCGACCCCGCCAACCTTCCCTGGAAGAAGCTGGGCGTAGACGTCGTTCTGGAATCCACCGGCCTGTTCACCAAGCGTGACGCCGCCAAGAAGCACCTTGAAGCCGGCGCCAAGAAGGTGCTCATTTCCGCTCCCTCCCCGGATCCTGACCTGACCTTCGTTCTGGGCATCAACGACAGCGAATACGATCCTGCCAAGCACGACATCGTTTCCAACGCTTCCTGCACCACCAACTGCCTCGCTCCCATGGTGAAGGTGCTGGACGACAAGTTCGGCATTGAAAAGGGCATGATGAGCACGATTCACTCCTACACGAACGACCAGCGCATCCTGGACCTTCCCCACTCCGATCCCCGCCGCGCCCGCGCCGCCGCGATCAACATCATCCCGACGACCACCGGCGCCGCCAAGGCCATCGGCGAAGTGATGCCGAACCTGAAGGGCTCCCTGAACGGCGCTTCCTTCCGCGTGCCGACCCCGACCGGTTCCCTGACCGACTTCGTGGCCGTTCTCAAGAAGAACGTGACCGTGGAAGAAGTGAACGCCGCCATGAAGGAAGCCGCTGAAGGCCCGCTGAAGGGCATTCTGGATTACTCTGAAGAAGCCCTCGTTCTCCAGGACATCGTTTCCGACCCCCACTCCTGCATCTTTGACTCCGGCTTCACGTATGTGGTCGGCGGCAACCTGGTGAAGGTCTGCGGCTGGTACGACAACGAATGGGGCTACTCCAACCGCGCCGCTGAAGCCATGAAGAAGCTGGGCGACAGCGTGAGCTGCGGCTGCTCCTGCGGCAAGTAAGTTCTTCCGAACAACGCTTGCTCTTCAGTTGCACGACAAGTCTTGCCGGTTGCCTGCTTCAACCTTCCGGTTCCTGAACCGGGTTTGTCCAGGCGGCCGGGGATTTATCCGGGAGGGCAGAAATGCCCTCCCTTTTTTATTCCATTGAACCAAACAATATAAACCGATATGGCTAAACTTACTGTACGTGACCTTGATGCCAAGGGAAAGGAAGTCCTGATGCGCGTGGATTTCAACGTCCCCCTCAAGGATGGGGAAATTACCAATGACGCCCGCATCGTGGCCGCCCTCCCCACCATCAAGTTCCTGCTGGACCAGGGCGCCCGCCTTGTCCTCACCTCCCATCTGGGCCGTCCCAAGAACGAACCCGATCCCGCTTTTTCCCTGAAGCCCGTTGCCGTCCGCCTTTCCGAACTGCTCGGCAAGGAAGTGAAATTCGTTCCCGCCGCCATCGGCCCGGAATCGGAAGCCGCCCGCGCCGCCATGAAGGACGGCGACGTGGTCCTGCTGGAAAACGTCCGCTTCTATCCCGGTGAAAAGAAGAACGATCCGGAATTTGCCAAGGCTCTTCTGGGCAATGCCACGCTGTTCGTGAACGACGCGTTCGGCACCGCCCACCGCGCCCACGCTTCCACGGAAGGGGTGACGCATTTTGCGGAAAAGAGCGCCATGGGCTTCCTGATCGAACGCGAACTGGAATACCTGGAAGGCAAGCTGGAAAACCCGGAAAAGCCCTTCGTGGTAATCATGGGCGGCGCCAAGGTGTCCGACAAGATTGAAGTGCTTTCCAAGCTGATGGAAAAGGCTGATACGTTCCTGATCGGGGGCGCCATGGCCAACACGTTCCTGGCGGCTGAAGGGTATGACCTGGGCGCTTCCAAGATTGAAGGCGACAAGCTGGATCTGGCCCGTGAAATCCTGGCGGAAGCCAAGGCCAAGGGCGTGAAATTCCTGCTTCCTGCGGACGTGCGCGTAGCCATGAAGTTTGAAGACGGCGCTGAAACCTTCTGCACGGCTCCCTTCGCGGAAGGCGGCAAGGTGCCGGAAGGCGGCATGGCCATCGACATCGGCGACAAGGCTATTGAAGAATTCTCCGCCATCATCAAGGACGCCAAGACCGTTCTGTGGAACGGCCCGATGGGCGTGTTTGAAATGGACTGCTTTGCCAAGGGCACCAAGGAAATTGCGGAAGCCCTGGCGGATTCCTCCGCCATCTCCATCGTGGGCGGCGGCGATTCCGTGACGGCGGCCAAGAAGTTCAAGGTCCAGGACAAGCTTTCCTTCTGCTCTACGGGCGGCGGCGCTTCCCTGGAACTGCTGGAAGGCAAGGTGCTCCCCGGCGTGGGCGCCCTGACGGACAAGTGCGGCTGCTGCTGCCAGAAGTAGCCCGTTAACAGGCTGTGGAGCGTTTTTCCGCCTGGCAGCCTTGAATCAATCCCTTCATTCCCCGTTCCCGTCTCCGGGTGCGGGGAATTTTTTGCCTGCCGGCTGCCGCGGGTAAAGGCGGGGCAGTCCCTTTTTGGGCTTGCTCTGCGTGCGGCTCCGGCTAGGCTGATGATGTATGAAGATGCTGCGTTGCCTTCCGGCTGTTTTTCTGTGGTGCTCTCCCGTGCTTGCGGCGCACTCCCCCGGTGCGGAAAAAGAGGAGCGGGGTGCGTACCCCGCAAAGTACATGCTGCTGGAATCATCCTCCCGCGACCGGCAGAGCCTGTCCACGCCCGTGGCCTCCTATGTGGACGGGGAAGGCAGGGAAGTGGCGCTCATCGGAGCCATTCATGTGGCGGAGGCGGCCTACTATGCGCGCCTGAACAAGCTGTTCAGCGGGTATGATGTGGTGCTGTTTGAAATGATTGGCGGAGAGGGGTTGCAGCGGGAGCAGGAACTGCGCCGCAAGCTGGACCGCAGCAAGCCGCTGGGCGGCCTGACGCTGGAAGAGGCGCGTGAATGGAACCGGATCGTGGAATGGAGGAGAAAAAGCGCTGAGGAGGAAAAATCCTTCCTGCTGGGGCTGCTGGGCAGCGTTTATCAGAAATTGAGTGATACGGTGGGCTTGCAGACCCAGTACCAGAGCATTGACTATTCCGCGCCCCGTTTTGTCCATGCGGACATGACGCTGGAGGAGTTCCGGCTGGCACAGGCCAGGAAGGGGGAAAGCTTTGCCGGACTGATGCTCAAATCCTTTTTGTCTTCCCTGGTGGAGAAGCCCCGCGCGTACCAGCCTAATGAATTCGGCCTGATGCTGGATTTGCTTTCCGGAAATAAAAAGGGGCTGAAAAATGAACTGATGCGCATTTTTGCCAATGCCCCGGAGGACCTGGAGAATACCGTGATTCTGGAAGGGCGGAATGCCAAATGCATGGAAGTGTTTGACCAGTGGGGTGGCCGGAACGTGCGCAAAATAGGCATCTTTTACGGGGCGGCCCACCTCCCCGGCTTGCACCGGGAACTGGTGAAGCGCGGCTCCCGCCTCCGGAACGTTCAGTGGCTCCCGGCGTGGAGCACTCTGAAGGAAGTAGAAGAAGCCTCCGGGAAATCCAGCACGGATTGACCTTTTTTCGGTTTCCTCGTGGTTTTCAGCTTCTATATGTAAAGTAAGATTTTCAATTAATTTGTCCGAGCGCTGACTCAAAAGGAAATAAGTTGAGAAATTCGTTATAGGAAACAATTCACGAAATCTGAGAAGATGACAGATTTTTTATAGCTGTTGAGAAAGTCATTGAAGGTTTACCATAAATCACAAATATACAATGGAGAGGATATCTTTCACTTTTTGAGAACGTGTGAATAATTATGATAATTTTGTGAAAGACATTTTTTGACTTCACATTTTAAACGTGATGCGTATCCTAAGGGTCAAGTACTATTACAGACTTTGAGAGAACATCATCAATGATATTCGATAGAATCAAAATGAATAAGAATGTACAACAGAAAGACTCACTCCTTTGGGAGTTGGATTCTTGTGAATTTATTTTTAAGGATACAGAGAGGCCTTTACCAGCGGAAGAGTTATCTAAAGTTATTGATGGTTTTTGCAAAGCTTTGGATTTTAGTGTAACTGCCGATTTACTCATTGATGCCTATAGAGCCGTTGGAAGGACTGTATCTCGTGTAGTGTTTTATTTCTCTCATGATTTGAAACTTATTTCTTATAAAGTAATTTAAGAAAAGGTGGAGAGATTTCTATGGCTTCAAAGGAAAACTTTTTCCAATTTATAGAAGAGCGAAAACTCAGTGCTATAAGTTGTTTTTTTGCGTCTGTTGCTTCTACATTACTCGCTATCGCAGATAAATTTTCTACTGCGATTTCAATTTTAGCTGGTGTTTGTTTTCTTTGTATGCTCATTAATTTGATTTGTGAATGGAGAAAATCAAATGATACCTTGAATGAATTTGAGAAATTGGATAAAGAGTTTTTACTTTACCAGAAACACACTAATTATATCTGCGACTTCATTAGAAGATTTTGGTACGATCATATAATACCATTAAATTCTATAAAACTAAACAAATCTTTAATAGAAAGATACGAAGAGTTATTGAGAAAAGCCCTGCATTCTCTTACAGAATTGTATTGTGATAAAAATGAGAATTATGAGATTTCTAATGGAGTTCAAGAAAGATTTTCTTTTTATATAAAATTAAAAGATGATGGAGAATTAAAAAATAAATATAAATGTTTGGCTAGAGGTTCTTATGATGAAAAGCTCAAAAAAGAACATCTTAAAACCTATGAAAAAGGGATTCAGTCAAAAACCGAAGAGCATCCCTTTGTGCTGAGGCCGAAAAATCAAATGATTAAGAAATATAATCTTGAATTATGGGATGAAAAAACAAACACAGATCGTCTATGTGAACTATTTAAACAATCCGGGCTGTCTTGTTCTCCATATACCAAAGATTTCTCTCCTAATGCCGACGAATTAAACAAAATTTATCTCCCAGAAAACTGTGAGGAACTTTTAAAATCAAGAAATTTGGATTACTATCTTTATCATTATAAAGAATTGGATCATCATCCTCGTGATGTAGCCAGTATGAAATTAAGAAGTACAGTGTATATAGCCCATCGCTTGAAACAAACTATAAAGCAAAAGTCTTGGTTTGGTGCTATTGTATATGAAAGTACTCATACTTCATCATTGAAAAGAATAGATACAACACAATTGCAGCAAGATATGGAGAATTTTTCTAATATATTCTCTCCATTTTTGGCACTTTTCCGTTATCATATAGATAATGTTCAGCCATCTATTGTAGTTGGACAAGCCACGAATGAATCTCCTTTAGATGAAAAGGAACAATTATTGCTTAAAAATAGAGTTAAAAAAAACTCTCAAAGACGTTCTTTAGGTGATCTATTGCTTATTAAGCATCGGAATTAACTATACAATTCCCAATAGGAAAGGTTGTTACTGAGTATCGTTTAGTCGCCGGAAGGCGCGGGAACCAGGCGGGCAATGCCGCCGCCCTTGACGCGCATGGTGAAGGAAAGGGTGCTTCCGGAATGGAGTTCCCGGTTTTCCACCTTCCAGCCGTCGTTCTTTTCCGGCAGGTCGCGGAGGATGGTGGCCCGGTACGCGGTGTTCCTGTTCAGGAAGTCCAGGGGAATGGAAACGGTGCGTTCCCGTCCGTCCCCGTTCATCAGGGCAATGTACCACTGGTCCCCGGAACGCCGGGCAAAGGCGGCGCATTCCCCGATGGCGGACGGCGGCAGGACGATAGTCTCATCCCATACGGAGGGAATGTTCCGGACGGCTTCCCGTTCCGGGGAGCCTTTCGGGAAGGCGGCTTCCATGTCTGCGGGGTTGGATACCCAGTGGAGAACGGGGGACGTATAAATGATATTGGCCGCCATCTGGAGGGGCCAGGAAGAGCCGCGCAGCTTGGGCCCGTGGCCGAAGTAGCCGCCAGTGAAATCAGCGTGGCCGGAGACCAGCCGGGTGAAGGGCAGTGCGCAGTAGTGCCGTCCGCCGATGGCGGCCCAGATGTTCTGTTCCCCGCCGTAGATGCCTTCCCGGCTCATTTCATGCGGCCAGGAGCGTTCTTCCCCCGTGGGGGTATTGGCGCCGTGAAAGTTGACCATGAGCTTGTTTTTAGCCAGGTTTTCCGCGACGGCGTCATAAAAGGCCAGGCGTTCCCGGGAGGCGGAATCCATGAAGTCTATCTTGATTCCCTTGATGCCCGTTTTGGCAAGGCTTCTGAAAAAGCTGCGCATGCTTTCCCAGTCGTTGGCGGGGTTGTTGACGTCTGACCAGCGCACCCATACCCAGATGCCTACTTGTTTGCCGGCGGCGTAGCTGGCCAGTTGAGCCACCTTGTCCATGCTTTCCGGCACGGTTTTGCCCCATTTCTTCCATCCTTCGTCAACGAGGTGGTATTCCCAGCCGAATTCGGAGGCCATGTCGACAAAGGCGTACTGGTCCTCTTCACGGACGTTTCCGCGGTCCCACCAGGTCCAGGTGGAGCGGCCCGGCTTGATCCAGGGCGTTTTGGCTCCTTCCGGAAAAAGGTTCCTGTCCGGTTCCGGAGCCAGGGAAGGGATGACGTCGTTCCGGACCAGGCCGTTGAGGTCGTCGTTCACCAGGATGACCCGCCAGGGCATCTCTGCGGAAGAGGGGGCGGAAAAGCCTTCCGGGTCCTGGAAATATACCGTCCTGCATGCGCCGTCCTGAAGGGAGAATTTAATGCCGCTCCACTGCCTGTTGAAATTGGCGGCTTCCTGGATGAGGGCGAAGCCTCCGCCCGGCAGTTCCGCCGCAATCGGCATGGTGCGGACATGGCTGCGGGGATTGCCGGGGTCTTTCTTGAAATCGGCTATTCTGGAAGGAGACCAGACTCCCTCGCAGGGACCCAGTGCGGAAGCGGCGTCCTGGGTCCACAGGACGGCTTTTTCCGGGAAGGCGAACGACGTTTTTTCTTCCCCGATGTTCAGCACGGGCGCTTTTTGCACGTCTTCCGTCCACTCGTAGCGGAAGGCGACTCCGTTGTTGAAAACGCGGGCGCGGAGGCGGAGGCCGGAATTATCCCCGGAAACCACGTATTCGTTAAAATGGACGGAAGCGGAGGGGTATTTGCCGCGCGTTTCAAAGGTGTCGCGGATGTTGTCCTTCACTTTTTCCACGCTCCATCCCGTAATGCCTCCGGCAAGGTCCTTGCCGTTCACCACGATGCCCAGGCCGGAGGGCTCCAGAACCGTCCTGTTTCCCTTTTTCAGGGAATGGGCGGTCCGGTTATCCGCGTGGAGCATCCAGGACAGACGGCCGTCCGGGGATTGCAGAGAGGCATGCAATTCTCCCGCCTGTCCGGAACCGGGCAGGAGGCATCCTGCCATATTGCTGAAAATAATGAGAGATTTTACAATCATATCTTTGTCAGAATACGTCCATCTTGGCCCGTTTATTGCAAAAGTATGTTTTGGAAGGGCGGCAACCAGCGCATCTACTTTCCGGAATGGGGGAAAAGGCCCTCCCTGCGTGAATGCCGGGTGGTTCTCCGTTAAATCCGTGGAAGCCGTGAGCTGTTCATGAAGATGAAAAATGGCGGATGTCTTGTTTCCCGTGCAAGAGGTTATGGAGAAATAACCAACCCGGTGAGCGGCAAAAGAATAATCTTTACAAATTAGATGGAAAAGATAAAAGTAATTTCCTGATCAGATATTAGGATGGAGAGTTGCGGCTCAAATAGTGTTCCCGATTTTCACCATGCGGCAGTTCCGGGAAAAGATGCTCATTTGAATAATGTTTCCGTGCATGGATCCAAATTGACACCTCCCTCTTCCTGGAACGAGTTTTCCGTTTATTCCAAAGAACTCCCGGACGGAGCGACGTTGGAGCATTATAAAATATTGAAGGTGCTGGGAAGCGGCGGATTCGGCATTACCTATCTGGTCCGGGACTTGATGCTGAAGAGGAAAGTGGTTTTAAAAGAGAATTTTCCTTCTTCCTATGCTTACAGAGATCCGTTTACGGGGCGCGTGGTTCCCAATAATGAGCATGACGCCGAGTATTTCAAGTGGACCCTTTCCAACTTTTTGAATGAAGCCCGCATTCTTGCGAGGCTGGATTCTCCAGGTATTGTCCGGGTTCTTTCCGTTTTTGAGTGCAACGGTACGGCTTATTTTTCCATGGATTATGTTCAGGGGCTTCCTCTGGATTACCTGGGAGAACAGCAGCTGCTTGCCGGAAACTTTTATTCGGAAGCCAAGTTGAAGGGATTGCTGATGCACATCCTCCAGATTTTGGATTACCTTCATAAAAAAGGCATCTGCCACAGGGACATCAAACCGGGAAATATATTGCTTACACAGGAGGGAACGCCCGTTTTCGTGGATTTCGGCGCGTCGCGCCACATGGAGAGCACCCATACCCAGACCGTCCTGGCGACTCATGGCTTTTCTTCTCCGGAACAGGCTCTCGGCAGGAAAAACACGGGACCCTGGAGCGACATTTATTCCCTGGGCGCTACGTTCTATTCCCTGCTGAGGGGGGGTGCGCCCCCCAGAGGAGAGGAGCGGCTGATCCACGATACCATACAGCCTTTGGAATTGTCCGCGCCCTTGTCCTCCCATTATTCGAAAAATTTTCTCAGGACCATAGACAAGGCCCTTTCTCCTCGGGTGGAAGATCGTTATAACTCCGCGGAAGAGTGGATGAAGGATCTGGGAGTGGAAGGAGGGGCGCTCTCAACCATTAAGTTCTCCAGTGAGGAGTTCAAGTCCGCCCGTAAGCGTTTTTTCAATCTGTTTGCCTTGTCCTCTTCCCGCATCATGTCGGAAGGGCACGAAAAGTGGGGGGCCGGATGGAGGAAGGTGCTGGGGCTCTTCGTTGTTGCGGGCGTGATTGGCGCAACCCTCGGCTATTTTGTTTATGACTGGGGAGGCGGCCCGGAGGAGGACGATGCTTTAGGGCTTCGCTTTCCCAGTGTAATGTCCACCCCCATTCCCCAGATTATTTCAGAATCCAGGGGCGTTTCCTTGCTGAGTCCCGTGGAACGTTTTGACGTCAGGCTGGATAGTCCGTCTTTGTCGCGCCATGCTCTTCCATCCCTGCTTCCCGACCGCTTTTCCTTGGCGTGTGTCCATTTGAGGGTGCTTCAGGAAGACAAGATGTGCCCGCCCCTGTATTTGACCATACGTGATGAGGAGGGAAAGCTGGTTTCCCGGTCTCTCAACGGCTTTTCCTTCACCTTGATCGAGAGTCCTGTGCTCACCGGGTTCCGCTTTGTGGATCTTCCGGCGCTGAATGTGGATGCGCCTTACAGGTTCAGTTTTGAAACCAAGGATAATGTTCCTCATCCGCTGAAGGTTGTTTCTTCCCAGGTTACGACGCTGGAGAGCGGGAAAACCGTGAGGCCCCATTTTAAATTCATTTGCGCGATGGATGACTCCGAGGTGAGAGATTCGCTGAACAGGCCGGAAAACGGCAGGATCCGGGAAATGCTCATCGCCTCCCGGAAAAGGAACCGTACGGAAATTGATTCCATCGTGCTGACGGAACAGGAGAAGACGCAGGTGCGGAAGTTCGCCAAGGCGGGGTATCCCGCCGCCCAGTATAAAATAGCCCGTCTCATCTTTGAACGGGATGGGAGATACGGAGAGGAAGGAGGCGCCTGGCTTTATAAGGCGGCCATGGGGGGCTTTATTGTGGCGCAGAGGGATCTGGCGTTTCTTCTTGTGGGGGGCAAGGAATTTTTCCCGGATATGCTTCAGTGCCCGGTCAGCCTGTCCCAGAACTATTCTCAGGCGGTTGATTTCCTTCTGATGTCCTTTGCCGCGCAGGATCCTTCCGTGCTGTATATGCTGGGTGTCTTGTATTCCCAGGGGTGGGGGGTGGAATATTCCGCGGAGATGGTCGCGCGCCTGTCCAGGCTGTTGGCCGGTTCCGGTTACGACCTGTCGCGGCTTACCTTGTCGGCCCCCATTTTATCCCATTGGGAGCTTCTGGGGCAGAAGGAGGAAACCTATACGAGGATGCGCTGCTCCATTCCCGGCAGGAAGATGAGCCAATTTTCAGGACTGCGGCTGGTACGGACCTCCGTGGAAGGGGGAAGTATCCTTATTGACAAGGTGATTCTGTTGCGGAACGGGCAGGAGGTCATGTCCCGTTCTTTCCGTACGGCCCTTACCCGGGAGTCTCCCGTCCTGGAGGTCTCCATAAACATGGAGGATTACGCAAAGGAAATGGACAGTTCCGAATGGTCGATAGAGGTCATCATGGCTCCGGCCAATACGTCCGGCATCATGGAAATGATGAGGAAGAAGGAGTTTTCCGGCGCGGAAGAGCTGCGAATTTGATGGAAGGATTTTACCACGGGAAAGGAGAGAACGCGGCATGCGGTTTCCGTCCGTTATCGGAAGCCGTTCGGGGCGGAAGGCCCCGGCGCCGGGGCCTTCCTGTTTCCACTGGATGGCCCGGCCGGGAAGGCTGTGGCGCGGTTTAGATGTTCTTCAGCATTTCCAGCGCTTCCCGTAGCTTGTCTGCGGGAGAGACGCCTGCCAGCCGCGGAAATTTGTTGGACAGCAGGATAAAATCCCCGTTCCTGGTGAGCATCAGGCGCTGTCCGCTGATTTCCACCATGGAGATGTTTGCTTTGGAGGCCAGTATCTTGATTTTGTGGGAATCCAGCAGGTGATGCACCGTTTCCGGTGCAGGGCCGAAGCGGTCTTCCCACGCGCGGAGCAGGGCGTCCGCCTCCTTCAGGGTGCGGACTGCCGCCAGGTCCTTGTACGCGGAAATGCGCAGGGCTGCGTCGCTGATGTAATCCCGGGGCAGGAAGGCGCCCAGATAATCCTTGCGGGATTTGGCGGCGAACTGCGTCTCGCTGTTCACGATGAAATCCGTTCTCAGGGCCGCGTCCGGCCGGGGGGCCGTGTGCCTGCCCTGCATGTGGGCGATGGACTGCTGGAGAAGCTGGCAGTACAGGTCAAAGCCGATAGCGGCAATGTGGCCGCTCTGCTGGGTGCCCAGCAGGTTGCCCGCGCCGCGTATTTCCAGGTCCCTCATGGCTATCTTGAAGCCGGAACCCAGCTCCGTGTACTGCTTGATGGCGGAGACGCGCTTGCGGGCGTCTCCCGTGGTGGCGGCGGACCTGGGGAGCATGAGGTAGGCGTAGGCCCGGTGCCCTGCGCGGCCCACGCGGCCGCGGAGCTGGTAGAGGTCCGCCAGGCCGAAGCGGTCCGCGCGGTCAATGATGATGGTGTTGGCGTTCGGGATGTCGATGCCGGATTCGATGATGGTGGTTGCCAGCAGGATGTCCGCCTTCCCCTGCACGAAGGTGCGCATGACCTTCTCCAGCTCGTCCTTGGGCATCTGTCCGTGGCCGATGACGATGCGGGCCTTGGGCACCAGGGCCTGGATGCGGTCCCGGAACAGTTCGATGGTTTTGACGCGGTTGTGCAGCAGGAAAATCTGGCCGCCGCGTTCCAGTTCGCGCTCCATGGCCTTCTTCATGATGCGTTCGTCATAGGGGCATACGCTCGTCTGCACGGGCTGCCGGTTGACGGGCGGCGTTTCAATGGAGCTCATGTCCCTCGCTCCCATCAGCGCAATGTACAGGGTGCGGGGAATGGGCGTGGCGGACAGCGTGAGCACGTCAATGCCCTTGAAGCGTTCCTTGAATTTCTCCTTGTGCCTGACGCCGAAGCGCTGTTCCTCGTCAATCACCACCAGGCCCAGGTTTTTAATGGACACGTCCTCGGAGATGAGGCGGTGCGTGCCGATGACGATGTCCACGGCCCCGGACTTAAGCCCTTCCAGCGTGGAGCGGACGTCCGCCGCGCTGCTGAAGCGGCTGAGCATTTCAATCCGCACGGGGTATTCGCTCATGCGCTCCTTGAAGGTGCGGAAGTGCTGTTCCGCGAGCACGGTGGTGGGCACCAGCACGGCCACCTGGCGGCCTCCCGTCACGCATTTGAAGGCGGCGCGGATGGCCACCTCCGTCTTGCCGAAGCCCACGTCCCCGCAGATCAGGCGGTCCATGGGGCGGGTGGCTTCCATGTCCGCCTTCGTCTGGGCGATGGCGCGGAGCTGGTCCTGGGTCTCCCGGAAGGGGAAGGAGCTTTCAAACTCCCACATCCATTTGCTGTCCGGAGGGTGGCTGTAGCCCTTTCCTGTCTGGCGTTCCGCCTGCACGTTGAGGAGCTGGGCGGCGTAGTCCGCCACGGAGCGTTCCGCGGATTTTTTGGCGCGCTGCCATTTGGAATCCCCCAGCTTGTTGAGTTCCGGCGTCTTGCTGCCCAGCCCTATGTACCGTGAAACCAGGTGCGCCTGGCTGAGGGGGACGTGCAGGATCGTATTGTCCCGGTAAAGGATGTTCATTTCCTCGTCTCCGGAGTCCGGAGAGGTGGAAATGTTGATGAATTTGCCGATGCCGTAGCTGGTGTGCACCACCAGGTCTCCGGGGTTGATGTCCTTCAGGGAGGCCTGCGCGCGGGCCTTGCGGGCCTTGTCCTCCCGGCTGGCGCGGCGGCGCGCCGTGGCGGACTGGTACCTGCCGAACAGCTCCGAGGAGGAGAGAACGGCCGTTTTTGCCCCCGGAATGCTGAAGCCGCCGGGCAGGTCCCCGCGCAGGGCGGTGATGGACAGCAGCGCGGGCGTTCCGGCGCAGATGTCCCGGAAGCGCTCTTCCTCCCCTTCGTTGGGAAAAAACATGCTGACGTTCCATTTCCGGTCCAGCCATTCTCGGATCTGGCGTTCCGCCAGCTCCCGCCGCATCTCCTGCATCACGAAGTCCCCGGCGTCAAAGCTGCCCAGGGGATTGTCATGGATGGCCAGGGAGAAGTCCTCCTCCCCCTCCGCGTTCTCCGGCGGTGCGGTGAGGATGCACACGTTCCCCCGTTCCTTGCAGAAAGGGGCCGTAATGACCAGGTCGCCCGGCTTGATCCAGGCCCGCAGGGTTTCCACGCCCGCCGCTTCCGTCAGGACGAGGTTGACGTGCTCCGTCTTCCGGAAGGAAATCTGGGAGTCCACGTCAAATTCCCGGATGGATTCAATCTCGTCGTCAAAAAACTCCAGGCGTACGGGATGGGAGGACTGGAGCGGGAAAACGTCCAGAATGCCGCCGCGGCGGGACCACTGCCCGCGGGAAATGACCTGAGGAACGCCCTCGAACCCCGCCTCCTCAAACAGCCGTATCAAATCGTCAGGGGCGTGCGTTTCTCCCGTTTTCAGGGTCATTCCCTGGTTCTGCATGCCGTCGGGGGAGGGAACCTCGTCATTCAGGCTGCCTTCCGTCAGAACGACGGTTTGCCTGCCCACATGGCCGGAAGCGATGCGGTGAAGGACGTTCAGCCGTTCCGCGGCAAGCTCCGGGTCTCCCACTTCCTCCCCCAGGGCCACCTCTTTTTCCGGGACGAAGAGGATGTTGCGCACTCCCCATGTTTCCAGTTGCGCGGCAAGGGATTCCTGCGCGCGCAGATGGGGCGCGATCACCCAGGCCCGGGCGGTGTCCGGAATGGTCCTGATGCACAGGGCCGCCACGAACGGAACCCCGGGCAGGGAGGTATGGTCGAAAACCGCCTGTTCCTCCGTGCCCAGTTTCGCGAGTTCCCGGTGAAAGGGTGCGGTGCGGGCCACCCTGTCCATCAGGGCGGTTATGGAAGCGTCTTCTGCCATGCGTGTCTGATAGCCCCTGCTGGTGGAAAGTGTGCCGCCTTTCCCTGCCATGTCAACGGTTTTTCAGGGCACAGACTGTCCTCCGGCCATTGACGGAAGCGTCTTTCCGCATGCGCGGCGCGGGTCAGGAGGAGGAGCGGAAGCGGATTTTAACGCCGGCCTTGCGCCATTTCTGTTCAATCTCCTTGGCCAGCTCCTCATAGCTCCGGCCATCAAGGAGGAGCTTTTGCGCTTCTTTTTCACTGCTGCCGGACTGGATGGCCTTCATGTAGTTCTTCACGCGCTGGGCGTCCCCCTTGCCGTCCATGTGGTAGAAATAGTAGGCCATCAGGGCGGCCAGGCCGTAATTCAGGTTGGCGTTCTCTCCCGTGAACTGGGAATAGGGCATGTTCATGTAGGACTCCAGGCTGGGCGCCTCAAAGTCGTCCCCCAGGGCGCGGCCCCCCGTATTTTTCTTGCCGTATTCCGTCACGCGGGAGACAATGTGGGAACGGTTGGCCCCGAAGTTGAAGCGGCCTCCGGAATACGGGGTCATCCCCATGTATTCCGCGGAGCCTTCACAGAACCAGCTTGCCTGCTTGGCCTCCGGGGACATGAGCTGGTGCGTCAGTTCATGGATGAGGGTGGAGGAATCCTTGTCGCGGTCAATGATGTACGTGCTCCCCATGGTCTTGACGCCCAGGGAATCAAACGGGACCAGGATTTTGCCGCGGTCTCCGCTGCGCGTCGTCCCCAGGAAAATGCCTGCCGTGCCTTCACGGCCTCCGTTTTCCAGGTACGTGCTGAACTTTTCGTACAGGTAGGCGGGGAATTTGGCGGAATCGTCGTGAGGGGGGATGTTGCCGATGGGAAGCGTTTTGTTCGCCAGGTGGGTGGCCTCGAAGAGAAGGCCCAGGCGCTTGATCATGCCGGCGCCCAGCTTTGCGTCGCAGATGAAGCGGAAATGGGGCGTTTCATAAATATACTCCCCTTGTTCCTCCTTGATGGTTTCCACCTTGAAATTGTCCTGGCATTTGACGGTCCTGGGCCATGGCAGGTGGTAATTGTCCGCGGGATTGGAGGAGGCAGCCCCTCCCTTTCCCCGGGCCGCGATGAAATCTCTGTCTTCCCGGGAAAGCTGGGCGAGGGGGATGGAGACGGTTTGGCCGCCGGAGCGTTTCAGCACGGCTTTCTGGCCGTCCAGCCTGACGAACTCGGCTTCCAGGCTTTTCCCCTGGACGCTGGTCCAGGTGCGCCCCTGCGCGAGGGGAAGGAAGGAGAGGGAGCACAGGGCTCCCGTCACCAGGTACAGGCATGCGGGATTCTTCATAAGGCTGGGGTTGGGGATATGAAAGAAGGTTGCTGTTAATGTTTGGGACGCGGCAGCATCAGGAGCAGCAGTCCGCAGAGCAGCATCAGGCATCCTGCCGCCGCCAGGGTGGTGGTCAGCGGAACGCCCTGGTCCTTGAACCATCCCCCGAAGAAGGAGATAAGGGCGCCCACGCCCGCGGACGTTAGGTTGAGGAGGCCATAGCCGGTGGCGGAATAACGCTCGTCGATATGGGAGCGTAGCACAGGCATGAGGGTGGCGTCCAGCGATCCCTGCGCCAGCCCCTGCGTGGCGACGAGGCCCAGCATGAGCACGAGGGGAACCGCAATGTCCCAGCCGAAGATGCCGGGCAGCAGAGCCAGGACCACCAGCGGGCCGGATATGGTGAAGGTGATGCCGGGCACCAGGGCGCGGGCGCGGGCGTTGCGCCGGTACCACATGTCCGCCAGAATGGCGCCGCCCAGCACGGCCACGTACTTGGCTACGGAGCTCCACAGGGTGGCGGCGGGGCCTGCCTCCGCGGAGGAAAGCTGGTATTTATCCTGAAGCAGGGTGGGGTACCAGGTGAGCAGGAACCAGTTCCCGGCGCCTGCAAAGGCGACCACGGCCAGCAGCATCCACATGGGGCGGCCGCTCAGCAGGCTGGAAAGCACGGCGCCGGTGGAAAGATTGGACGCGGGTTCCTTGATGGCCCGTTCGTCATTGTCCACATTGATCAGGACCGTTTTTTCCTTGGGTTCGGACGGCTTTTTGGCCTGCGCCGTATCCGCAGGGGCCTTGGCCGGGTCTTTCAGGAACAGGATGAGGACGATGGCATACGCCACGCCGATCAGGCCGAACAGGGCGAACGTCATGCGCCAGCCCGTCCATGAAGCCATGGTGGCCCCGAAGCCGGCCACGGCCATGCCCACGTAAATGCCGCTCATGTGCAGCCCCGTGGCGATGGAGCGCGTGCTGCCCCGGTGGTAGTCCGTAATCAGGGCCAGGGCGGCGGGGATGTAAAAGGCCTCACTGATGCCCATGGCGCCGCGCGCGATGAGCAGGGACGTGTAATCCTCCGCATGGCCGGTCCACCAGGTAACCACGGACCAGACGACGAGGGAGCAGAGAATCATCAGGCGGCGGCTGTAGCGGTCCGCCAGGAAGCCGCCCACCGGGCTGAGCAGGGCGTAAATCAGCAGGAAGACGGAGGTAACCATGCCGAACTGGGCTTCCGTCTGCGGAATGTCCCGGACGATGGGTTCATGCAGCGCGGAAAGGAGCTGGCGGTCAAAATAGTTCAGCATGACCACGAACCACAGGACGATGACGGCCACCCAGGCCCACAGGCCCGGCCTGGTGTTCGGGTCCGTGACGGCAGAAACATTTTTAACGCCGTTGCGCACGGCGGAAACGATGATGATCGCCATGACGATGACGGTCAGGATGAGAACGGCGTAATCAACCGTGCTCATTTCAAAATGGTACCCTGCGGAGGCGGAGGCGTTCACGGGGGTCCGGACGCCCGGGGCGGTTTCCCCGCTGATGGTCATGATCTCGGAACCCTTCACGACGGCGGGCGCGGTGGCGATGCCGACGGGCCACTCCCCCTGGTGCGTCCATTTGTTTCCGATGACGTCATAAACCAGGATGTCGCGGGACTGCACCACGGGCTTGGACGGGTCCGGCGCATTGCCGCGCTTGTCCCCGCCGATGAGGATGATGGAATTTTCACGTACCGGGGCGGGGCCTGCGGCGGCGGCTACGGGCGTTCCCGGTCCGGCAGGCTGCTGTTTGCCCGCGGCTCCCCATTCGGCGGGATCGTTGGACGTCATGTCGTAGCCGATCATGTCGGAAAGGTACGTTCTGGCGGTTTCTCCGGCGGCATCCCTGGACAGGGTGCAGCCGCCTGCGATGAACAGGGTGCTGTCACAGACGGCGGCGGTGGAGAGGATGCGGCCCGCACCGGGGAAGGGCGGGAGGGACGCCCATTTCATTTTGGCCGTATCCGGAGTGGTGTCCAGCATATAGATAGTATTGAGGGCGGCTTCCGGCTGGTCGCTGTCCCGTCCGCCGATGACGAACAGCTTGTTTCCGTGAGCAGCGAAGGCGGCTTCCGTAACGGGGACGGGAAGGGGAGGAAGCTTTTCCACGGAGCCGTCCGCCTTGATCAGCAGGGCGTCTTTCAGGATGCCTTCCGCATTATGGCCTCCGGCTACCGCCAGCCCCTTGCCTACGCTTGCAAAAGCCGCGTAACCCAGCGGAGCGGGCAGCGTCCCCGCCTTGCTCCATTGGCCGTTGCGGAGTTTGAAAATATCCTGGTGGTACGCCTTAGGCCCGCGTTCTTCCGGCGTTGAGGCTCCCGGAGCGGCCTGGGGGAAATTGGCGCCGCCTGCGGCGATGATGGACTGGGTGCCGTCACTTTCCGTAACGGTTCCAGCCGCCATTCCAGCGCGGCCCGCCGGGTCCGGCAGGTCGGGAATGGCTCCGGCCGGGTGTACATCCACGGAAAAAGAGGCGTTGGCAGCGGGGGCCGCCATCAGCAGCAGGGCGGCGAAAGCGGAGCCGCATGCCCTGGAAAACCGGGTAAGGTGACGTGAAATGTGCATATGCTGGAAGATAGGGATGGGATGTGGGTGAAAAATCAGGAAAGGGTGATGCTCCACACTTCAGGGGAGCGCCTGCCGGGTTTAAGTTCTCCGTTCACGGCTGCAAAACGGCCCTGCCACGCGCAGCACGGAAGGACCGCCCTGGGCGCCGCGATGGGCCCTGCGTCGTGCCATTCCATGGCGGCTGTATCCAGGCACAGGGACTGGTTGTTGAAGCCGGGGTTGGTCTGCGGGGTATACTTCTTTCCGGAGCCGTCGTCCCCGCCCAGCAAATAAATCACGCCGTTCCGGGAAACCGGGGCCGGGGTGGGGGCCGCGGCGATGGCGTAAGGCATCTCCGGCAGGCGCGTCCATCCGCGTTCCGGCGTGAAGCTCCAGGCTTCCGTCAGCAATTCCCGGGCCTGTTTGCCATCCTCCTCCCGGAGGCCGATGCCGCCGAGCACGTAAAGGACGCCGTCCGCCGCGGCCATCTGGTGCAGGAAGCGTCCGCGGCCCGGCAGCGGGTCCAGCTCCTGCCAGCCCTGTTCCGGCCCGCGTGCGTCCAGCATGAAAACCCGGTTGGTGCAGTCCTGCTCCCCGGGGCGCTCACAGCCTCCCGTAAGATAAACCTTGCCGCCCAGAACGGCGGCGGCCGTGTAAGCCAGGGCTATGGGAAGGGGAGGGAAGGGAGTCACAGTGACGGCTCCGTCCGCAGTGCTCAGCAGGTAAACGTCCTTCCGGTGGCCTTCCTTGCCGCAGCCGCCGATGCACAGCAGGCCTTCCCTGGTGCTGGCGGAGGCTCCGTACGCGTAAGGCGCGGGGAGCGTTCCTGCCTCCGTCCACCCATTCTCCCCCGGAGACAGCGTGAAAATGCGGTCCGTCCACGTTTTGGCGCCGCCTTCAAGCATGGGTTTGTCCGGGAAATTGGTGCCGCCGGCACAAATCATTGTTTCTCCGCATGTTCCGGCATACATGCCGGCGAAACCTTCCGGATCGGGAAGAGAGGGTAAAGGGGACCAGGATGAAGAATAGAGACTCATAACACGTGTAAATGACTCGCGTGATGCTAGCGAAAACCGGGCCGCGGCGCCAGTATTAACCTCTGGTTCTATTTTTTTTGAATAAATTTCTTTCCCCACGCCTCTTACCAACGTAGAAGAGGAGAATCATATGAAGCCTGGAACCTGTTTTTTGATGTTGTGCGCCCTGCTGCCTGCGGCCCTGGCGGAAAATATGACCCTGCGGTCCGGCAGGGTGCTGGAAGACGCCAGCGTGGTGTCTTCCGGAGACGACTTTGTCAGCGTCCAGTACACGGACGGGGTGGCCAAGGTCTCCTACAAGGAGCTCACGGATGCCCAGCAGAAGGATTACAGGATGACGCCGGAGGACGTGAAAACCAGGCTGGACCAGCGGCGCCTGGAGGACGCGGCGCGCAGGAAAAAGGCGGAAGAGGCCAGAAAGGCGGCTGATGAAGAAGCCAGGAAAATCAGGGAATCCCTGTCTGAAGCGGAGCGGCATCCCCGTTATCTGGAAGGAGCGGATATCTCCCGCATGTTTCTGCTGCTGGGGGAACTCTCCCAGGTGGAGGCGGAAGTCATGGCCCTGCAATGGAATGCCCTGGAAGCGGACCGCGTGGGACTGCCGGAGGATGCCCGTATCTTCCGTGCGAGGATGGGAACCTATCAGGAACAGGTGAACGCCATCCGTAAAAAAAGGGAGACCGCCGAACAGTACTGGCAGGATTTGGAAAAGAAATACCTGGCTCTGAAGGACGGAACCCAGAAGAAAATTGCGGACTTGAACAAGCAGGTCTCCCAGTTGCAGGGGGAAGTAAGGGAGGTGGCCAGCCAGCCGAGAACGGAGCGCATCATTGTCCCTCCGATTATCAGGACGTGGAACTATCCGCCGCCCGTCATTATCCGGCCTTCCCCCCTGCCGCCAAGGCCCCATCCCGTCCCTCCCCGCCCCGTTCCACCGCGTCCAATGCCTTTGCCTGTGAAGCCTGGCTTGTACGGTGGTTGAAAGTGCGTCCGCGGGTTCCTCCTCTTCTTCCGGAAATCGTGCGTCAGCCTCCGCAGCAAACGGGCTGCCGGAACAGAAAACTCAAGGCACGGGCTGCCCAGGCGGCAGACGCCGCGGCCCCGGGAAGCATTCCCTTCCCGCAGAGGAAAGGGGAAGGTCAGATTCCGGGCAGGGGATACAGCTCCATGCGGCCCTCCTGGAAGGAGGCCAGATGCGTGAAGCCCGTCTGGCGGGCCAGTTCCGCAGCGCGCTCAAAATCCCGGCCCACGTCCTCCGGCTTGTGGGCGTCTGAGCTGATGGTGAGGGGAATATTCATCTCCGCCGCCATCTTTAAAAACTGCGCGTCCGGATACTGTTCGGCGCACTTGTTGCGCCAGCCGGCGGTATTAAGCTCCAGACAGGCGCCGGACTCCTTCATGGCTTCCAGAGACGGTTCGTAATAAGGACGCAAATCTCCGGAAGGGCGGAAGCCGAACTTCTTGATCAGGTCTGCATGGCCCATGATGTGGAACAGGCCTGAAGCCGCCATGTCCCGGAAGCGTTCCCAATACTGCCTCCATGCGTCCTCCACATCCGTCCGGTTCCAGAAATCCATCTTGTAGGGATTGTCAAACTCCTCCTTCTCCCCCAGATAATGGACGGACCCGATCAGGTAATCCCATGCGTGCAGGCTCTGCAAGTGCTCTATCCATGGCCCAATGCCGGGAAACCAGTCGCATTCCAGCGCGGCGCGGACCGTCAGGCGGTGCGGTGCGGCGCATTCCCGGGCCTCCGTGAGCCAGTCCAGATAGGCCGGCATGTCCGCCTGCTTCATGCGCCAGTCGTCAAAAGGCTCCCCGGGCATTGGGGCGTGATCTGAAATGCCGTATTCCCGGAGGCCGGCGCGGACGGCTGCCTGCACATATTCCTGCGGAGTGCCGGAGGCGTGCAGGCACAGGGGGGTATGGGTATGGTAATCGCAGTACATGGAGGAATGCCCATGTTAGCACGGCGGCGCGGGCGGTTCAACCCGGAGGACGTATTTGCCGATTATTTGCCGTCTTTGACATTATGGGTTGATTTTATGGACAGGATTTTTTAGAGTCGCGTTAAATAGGACACGTGACATATGAGTGATTGGCAAGGCTTTTCCCCGCTGAATGATTTTACAGGACCGCTCCTGGACAACCTGAAGCGTCATCCCAAGCGCATCGTTTTCCCGGAAGGGGAGGATGTTCGCGTGCTGCGCGTGTCCGAACGCTTCGTGGCGGAACAGGCAGGCGTGCCCATCCTGCTGGGCAGGAAGGAAGTCATCAGGAGGATGGCGGAAATGAACGGAATTTCCCTGAAATTCGTCCGCATCATTGAGCCGGAAAAAAGCTCGGACCTTCAAATGTTCTGCGACCGCTATGAACGGGCGGAACAAATGTTCGGCAACGGATTGCCCATGAACACCCGTGAAATCGTCTCCGAGCCGGTCCACTTTGCCGCCATGATGGTGCTTTACGGCCAGGCGGACGCCATTGTGGCCGGGAACATGAAAAGGGTGGCTTCCGTCTTCCGCGCCGTGAACAAATACCGGCAGGAACCCGTTCCTACCAAGCCCCTCTTTGCCATCTCGATCGTTCTCGTTCCCGAATTTGCCAAAAAATTCGGCGGCCGCGGCATCTACTTCCTGGCGGATACCGGGGTGACCCCTGATCCCACCGTGGAAAACATGGCCTACTTTGCCGTGGAAACGGCCAAAATGGCCCGCCACATGCTCGGCAAAAGCGTTCGCGTCGCCATGTTGAGCGCCTCCACCGCCGGGTCCGTGCCGGAACTGGCTGCAGACCGCACCAGGGCCGCTACCGCGCTGGCCCGGAGCATGGTGCAGAAGGACTGCCTGAACAATGAAATCTCCGTGGAAGGGGAAATCCAGATTGACGCCGCCCTGTCCCCGGACTCCTACAGCGTGCGCGTTCACCGCAACTCCATGCTTCAGCCCAGTGACGTGTGGGTCTTCCCGACCCTGGACGCCGCGGACATCTCCAAAAAGCTGCTCTGCATGATGCCGTCCGTATACAACTACGGCCTCATTCTGGGAGGGCTGCTCTTCCCGATTGCCCAGCTCCCGCGGCTGACGGATGAAGACAGGATGTTCGGCACCGCTCTGGTGGTGGGGAATGAAGCCATTAAATTCCACCTGCTGTACCCGCAGGGGGTTGCTCCCCTTTATTGATTGGGCGCGGCGCATCCGTGACCATCAGGCGCTTCTCCTTGCGTACGGCCAGCTTGCCGCCGGGCAGGGAAGTCCGGGAAGGACCGTCCGTATCCAGAATGCTCATCACCCGGAGCACGGCGTCCTCCGTCAGGTCCGGAATATGCTGCCGGCGCAGGTAATCATGCACGGCGCATTGCCTCAGCTCCGCGGGAAGCTGGTTGACCTTGGGCAGGAACAGGCGCCCCTGGGGGTCTGCCAGATTCATGGAATCCAGCGCCTGGGAAAGCGCCGTGCGGATTTGGTTCTCAATGCGGCAGGCGCGTGAAAAGGAAAGGCTGGTGTCTCGCTGGAACAGCGTGTCCAGCCTGGGAATGACCTCATGGCGCAGGGCGTTCCTGGTATACTCTGCAGACTGGTTGCTGGAATCCTCCCGCCATGGAATATGGCGATGCTCCAGGTAGGCGGTAATATCCTTCCGGGAAAAATCCAGCAGGGGGCGTACGACAGTCAATCCGTTGGCCCAGGTGGAAACGGGTGACATGCCGTGAATGCCGGAAGCCCCGCGGCACAGGTGGAGAAGGGCTGTCTCCTGCTGGTCGTTCCGGTGGTGGGCCAGGGCCACGAAAGCCCCCGGATAGCCGGCAGCCCATTTCAGGAACAAGGCCTGCCGGGCATCCCGCGCCGCTTCTTCAATGGAAATTCCACGTGAACGGGCCATGCCGCGGACGTCCGCCCGTTCCCGGACACAGGGAACCCCCAGGCAGGCGGCGTATTGGCATACGAACTGTGCCTCCTCCTCCGCCTCCGGGCGCAGCCCGTGATTTACGTGGCAGGCAATGAGGTGGCACCCCGGCATTTGGGAAAGCAGGGAAAGCAGCGCCATGGAATCCCGTCCGCCGCTGATTCCGGCAAGGACGGGACGGCCGGAGCGGAGAAGCTCCGCAGACTGCTTGTCAAAATGGTCTGGTGTCAACGTCATGCTGCCGCCAGTGAAGCAGGAAAAAGGGGCAAAGAGAAGCCTGCAAATAAAAAACCCCGCTTTCCGGAAAGGAAACGGGGTTGGAAAACTGTTGGGGACAAGCCTTACTTGTTGAGCTTGGGCTTGCCGCCGCTGCGGCGGACGGCGCCGAAACGCTTCTGGAACTTGTCGATGCGGCCTTCCGTGTCCACGAACTGGTTCTTGCCGGTGAAGAACGGGTGGGAGTCGGAGGTGATGCCGCAGGAAACCACGAAATGTTCAACCCCGTCAATAACTTCCGTCTTGGGGGAGCGAACGGTGGAATGGGTGATGAAGCGGCGTCCGGTGGTGATGTCGACAAAAACGACCGGATTGTACTGGGGATGAATATCTTTCTTCATGGTGATGTATTGCGTTTCCGACGCAAGGGGAGCACCAGTATAGGAGTGTTTTATTGCATGTCAAGCATCCCCGCATAAAAATGCGGAAGTTTGTGAATGACGGTTCGGGAGCTTGCGGGAGGAACGGTTATGGGGATGATGTAACGGAAAATGGAGCAGGTGCTGAAGAGACCCCCCTGGTGGGCGTGGTTTTCCCTGATGGGACTGGAGATTCCTTCTGCAGCCATTGCATGGGCTTTTGCCGTCAGCCAGTCCCATCTGGTGGTAGTCTCCACCCCCTGGCTGTACCAATTCCTCTTTGTGGCCGTCTGGTGCGTCAACATGCTGGACCGGGTGCTTAAAATATTCCGGGGAGGCCCTGCGGCATACTCGGATGAATGCCTGCTGTTTGCCAAAAAGCACTGCTTCGTCATCTCCCTGCTCATTGTGGTGGCGGCCGTGACGGGGCTGTGGATCATGTTCTTCCAACTGGGCGTGGTCATCTTCCAGTTTGCCCTGCTTCCGGGTATTTGCAGCCTGCTCTTCCTCTACTTTTCCTCCAATCCGCACAAAAAGGGGAGCCTGTCCTCCGGATTCGTCATGGCATCATTCTTTGCCGCCGTCTCCTTTTCTACGGGAGCGGGAATCCCTGCCTACTTCTATGGAACGATGGGCGGAGGCTGGGGCGGCCAGCTGTCCACGCCCACCTGGTATCTCGTCGCTCTGGTCATCCTCAGCATGTTCAGCCGCAAACGGTGGAATGAAGAAGAGGAGGAAGACGGGCAGGACTCCGCCGCCCGGGACATGGTTTCCCTGGTCTGGATGGGGGTGATTGTGATCTACGTCGTCTTCTGCCTGGCCGCCGCCGCCCGGGAATACACCGGTGACGCGTGGATCTATTACGGGCTGGCCATGGCGGGGGTATTCATGTTCGTGCTGGACAGGTTGAAAAAGAACATGCCCCCTCTCCTGCTGTACACCCTCTCCTGGGTGGCGCTGATCTTTCCGCTGTTGCTGAGCGGTATTCTGGCTCAGGCTTCCTCCTGATTGACAGGGAAGAACTTCCTTGGGCCGGACACGGCAAAACGCAGGAAAATTGGAAAAATGATATTTTGTGGTTGCAATACCGGAGATGCGGTGCTAGATTCTGCCCCGCAAACACGTTCTGCGTGCAAGCAAGTGGCTCGGTAGCTCAGTCGGTAGAGCAGGGGATTGAAAATCCCCGTGTCGGCGGTTCGATCCCGTCCCGAGCCACCATTTTTTCTCCCAATTTTTTAATCCCTTTTTTATACGGGAAGTAGCTCAGCCTGGTGGAGCGCCTGCTTTGGGAGCAGGATGTCGCAGGTTCGAATCCTGTCTTCCCGACCACTTTTTACTCCCAGTAATGGGAAAAACCAGGGAGAGTCTTGAATATTCCAAAATAAGGAGGGAAATAATTTTTGACTTTTTAATTTGATTTCCACATAATAGCAAATATCAGAAGAACTACTGTTGCTGATAAGCCCTATTTTAGTTTTTTGTTGTAGAAATTAGTAGAATTTCATCCGATGAATATGAGATTCACGGCATTTCTGAAGCTATTGGGATTAATGGTCTCAACTTTGCTTGCATTATGTTCCTTCTCTCTTGGGGTGGAAAATTTCTCCAACCTTCCTCCTTGTCCCGGAAGCAGGATAACGGATGCTTTAGTGGATTCTTCAGGTATTTTATGGGCTTCAACCCAGGGTGAGGGATTATTCTACTTGGAGCTGGATAAAAAGGTCTGGAAAAAGGCAGGAACAGCGGCAGATTTTCCAGATACTGAAAATTTCTATGCCCTGGCTGAAGATGCCCAGGGAAGAATATGGGTGGGAACAGACCGTTGGGGAGTGTGTATTTGGAATGGCAAACAATGGAAAACATACACCCGTAAGACGACATTGCCGGGTGGCCGTGTTTTTGACATTAGCGTCTCTTCTGCAACAGGGGATGTTGCCGTAGCAACCTCGGGAGGCATTGCTATTTATTCCCCTTTGACGGATTCATGGAAGGATGTCACGCGGGCCGATGGCTTGCCTGAAGATCAAGTTTCAGCACTAGCCTTTGATAGGTCGGGAGATTTGTGGGTAGGCTTCTTAACGGCAGGAATGGCCCGGATGACTCTTAAGGATGAATACAAGACCTGTGAGTTTTTTCAGTCAAAATGGCATTCGGATGATGCACGCAAGCTTTCGCAACCTCCGGTTCTTTTCGGTGCAGGGCTGCCGTCAAATTTGTGCAATACCATGGCTGCCAATGGTAATTCCGTATTTGTGGGCACAACGTCAGGACTGGGAATAAAACGCGGTGACAAAGAGATTTTTATCCGGGGAATGGATGCCGTGGAAAAACTGAAAGCGAAGGGAATTATGAAATCTTCCCAAGGTAAATTGAGGCCTCTTCCCGAAGATTATGTGACGAGCCTTTATCCCGTAAAGGAAGGAGTGTGGATAGGCTTCCGCAATCAAGTTCCCATCTTGCTTAATCCGGCAAATATGCAATATGAAAGTTCTGTGAACACTAAATTGGCAGAGAAAAAAAAGGGAGGCACAGTCAGTTGTTTTGTTGATCTTCCTGATGGGACTGTTTTAGCTGGAGTTTTTGGAGAAGGGTTTCGGGTCGTTGGAAAAACAACAGCCAGTAAAAAGAAAAGACGTCGTCTTGGAGATGAAATCAAACATCCAAAAATTTTTTCCATTCCAGATGATCAGGCATGGCATAATTCTTTGAACCAGTTTCAATCTCTGCCGCTTGGCGAAAGGCCTTATGGTATTTGTTTTGCCTGTGATGATTGGGAAACACAGGGCGACTGGTGCAACAGATATGGACGCCATTTTTCCTTAAGACGTTCGGCAAAAAAGTCATGGGGAAATATCATGCATCGTTTTGATCAACGAAAGGATTTCCGAGGCTATTTGTATGACGCCAGAGTAACTCTCGGGCCGAGGAAGAAAATCAAAGATGCCTGGATATCGGGGAAATTCTATGAAGAAAATGCAGCGTCCCGAATTTGTCTGTACAACATCAACGATGCGACCCGTCCCTGTTCCGAATGGAGTGATCAGGGTTATATGCACGGTACCTTTTTTGATGGTCCAGACTTATGGGTTCTTGTACGCGTTCCTGCTGGTAAAAATGAAATTTCCCTCTACTTCAACCAACCCTTATCCAATGACATTTCACGCTATGATCGGGATTACCTGATCGAAGCTCGTTTTGTCGAATCTCGTTTGCCTCAGGAGGTTCTGATTCAAAGGAATGGGAAAAAATCGGAAAATATTGTAAACCTTGAACTAACCCGTATCATGTCGCTTCCTGTTATGGTCCGTACGAGATGCCGGGATTTCGGGAATAATGGAGTATATAAAAATTTTTATACGGACCGGGCCGGATTCTATTTTTTAAGAATTTCCAGAAATGGCTCTAAAGAGGCGACTTTTGGTGGTGTTTTTCTGAATGCATGTCTGGAAAGCGGCTATCAGAATGCCAGGATGCCTTCCCCTCCGGAACTTACTTCCATAAAAAATGCTGATGTTCCGGAAAATCTACTGAAAGCTTGGAGCAACTGTTTTGTGAAACGGGCCGATTCTCCATTTCATCTTCGCCTTTCCCAAAAATTACTGCTTTATACGTTTAGGAAACTATGGAATGAGGCTTCAGTTCCCGGTCCATTGAAAGAAAACTGGAAGTGGCATCTAAAGATCTGGGATGAAGGCGATATCAAGAAATTTGAACAAAAGATGCTTGAGACATGGTCAACGGAGCAAATGAAGGATTCTTATTATCGCTCCAGCTATAAATTCCCCAACAGTCCCAATGTCATTGATTTTACTCCCCAGGAAATCAGAATGATGGATAGATGGAAAGTTGATTGGAAACAATTTATCATTGGAACAAAGCAATACAGTGAATCAAATGTAAATAAAATGAGATTACGGCTGAATGAATATTTTAATCGATAAAAGACATATGAGTATATTGCGGTATTATTATATTGTTCTAATTGCCTGTTCTCTGATTCTGCAAGCGAGTTGGGCGAGCGGGGAGCCGGGAGGTAAAATCAAGGTGGATCCTCAGTCACTTCCCATATGTACTATAGAAGAAGCAGAAGGAGAGGATCCAGAAGATGAGAACAGCAATAAATATGCCATTTTTGAACCAGAGAAAATCAAGGAGTATAAAGCTAAGGGGCAATTCACTGTTGTTGTCGTGGAGCCGCCGCAGCCGCATGCAGGATACGAATTGGACGAAGAGAAAAAGTACGAATGGACCGTTACGGAAAAGTTGGAAGTCAAAAATGGAGATCAGGACACTTGTACTGTCCATTCGTCTAACAAGGAACAGTGGGGAAAAGTGATCACGGTAAAATGCAAGATGAGTTTTTATGAGACTAAAAACGGACAGAAAAAACATTTGACTGATCTTGAAGCCGCACACAAATTATTAACTCCAAGCCTCCTAATCCATCAAATAAGTTTCAATCACGTACAGGGTAAGCATGACAAGGATGCTATGGATTTATTAAAAACTTATAAAGGGAAAATCATAGATGTCCCGGAAGCAACTTTTGATAAGAATGGCAAAGCAACGAAATCGGAACCTTTTCTCTATATTGGCGGTAAAAAACCTGATCTAAAAATTAAAGCGGAAGTAAAACCTGGAATCATAAAGAAAGCGAAGGTAAAGACAAAGGGTGAGGGAAAAGTTTCGAAAAATTTCCTCCCAGAACTGGATGAACAGGAATTTGATAACAACACAGAATTTGAAATTCCTTTCAAAGATAATATTGATTCCAAATTGAATAAAGGAAATCAACAATGGACTTGGAGATTAACAGAGATTCAAGGAACTGCTCTTACTAACGAGACAATTGTTTTTGAAACAACAGTTAGGAATGGGTATGTCCTGTTTAGTGAACCACTCAAATCGCCGTGGGATATGAATGACAATAAGAAAAAACCATGGATTAAAGCGCTAGATGTAGTAATAGAAGGTTCAGGGAATATAGGGCTTGATAAAAATTCATCAGATTCAATCATAAAAAATATTACTAATTATACTTTTAGCAAGATGGGGTGGACTTATGATACGGTGAGGGGAGCACCAAAGTATACTCCATCACTTGGTACTATTAATCTGGATTCCTATCTTGAGAAGAACAATGGGAATGTAGTCAATTGTTACGACCAATGCTTTTCTCTAACTGCTCTCGTTAGATTGCTTGGAATCAACGTCGAAGGAAATTATCAGGAACCTTTTGGGAATATATTAACTGTCAATTTAATAGGAGTGGGTTCTTGTAATAATCCTTTTTATAAAAATCCTCGCCTTCCCGCAGCTCTTGCGGTTCCAGTCATTCTGAAAACAAATCCCTATTATCAGTATAGGACCGGATTTGGTAATCATGCATATGTCGTATTCGATGTAAGTTTATTTGGTTCTTCGTTTAAATTTATTTATGATGCCTGTGCCGGACCAGTAGTTGGTGATAGTTCTAATTCCTATCAAAAAAGCACGATAGAAAATCCACCTGTTCCGCCTAATAGTAGAATATTTAAAACAGAGTTCTCATGAAAAATATATTGATTATACTATTTACAATATCATGTACTTCCGTTTCATTATTTGCAACGGAGTCTATGCCTTTGATGACAGTAGCTGCGGAAAAAAATAGATCTTCCATGCAAAGCATAAGATTGCATGGGCTAAAAGACTTGGAAAATACTTCCTTTCATTTTGGAAGTAAAAAGTTAACAGATCAGGCGCCTGATCTCAAAAAAATCCTCCATGGATTAAAAGTGAGAAACGGTATTTTTTTTGTTACCTCCGATTCATGGAATCCTATTCTCTATTGCAATCAACATGGACATATAAATGGATCGATGGATGTCAGATACTCCACCAGTGTTTTCGGCATACGGACTGATATGATTATTTTTGAAGGAGCTTCATTCAATTATTGGTCCATGCCTTCCATTTATAAGGAAATAGTGTTAAGCGACGATTGCTGGGTTATGACCAAAGGTGATGATATTCTTTGTTTTACGTTTAAAAACGCTGGATTGGCGTTCAAGGGATTTACCGATCCGGCTACTTTTGTTACCCCCGAAACGGTAAAGACGAGATATGCCTCTACGCGTGAAATGCTGCCTGTACTTAAAGCATTGTCTCTCGTTCTGGATGGGAAAGCGCCGGCTGTTTATGATTTTGATTTAGCCCAAGAAAAATTAATGGAATTCAACCGATCTATCAAACAGCGGGACCGTAGGGCCAGAGAAGTATCCAAACTCCGTTGGCAAAAAGAAGAGAAGCAGCGGGAAGAACGAAAAAAACTTGCTCCCGACTATGGCATTCCCGGAAAGTTTCCTTTTAGCGTTCGTGGGGAATCTGATTTATCGGAAGGTTTAAAGTGGAAAAACTTTGATACATATTTCTCATCTCTTTCGCTTTCTCCCGACAAGAAGGTTATTTTGCCCAATCCCGATCAGGGTGCTATCAATCAGGCATGGTTGAAGACTGTTTGGAAGAAGGGAGACGTGGATGTGGTGGATGAACAGGAAAACGGCGTGGTTGCGCGCCTTCATACGGAAGGGAAAGACGATGACAAGAGCGATATTTGGCTTTTTGTCGGCTATTGCCAGTCTCAGTCTGCGGCCATGAACGAGCTGTATTCACGGCGTTTTCAGAAAACCCCGGACAGGCCTGAACAATGGTCTTGGGATGACGAAATAGCAACAGTGGTCGTCAATCCGTTCAAACTGGGAGATTACAGTTTGGGAAGGCAGGGGGTATTGGGCGATTTTGGCGGAATTATTCCGTCGAGCAACGAGTCGTCCCTCTTTTTCGTGAACGGTAATACGGTAGTAG
>UMGN01003054.1_pt1 | contig 56751 bp, 57 predicted proteins | sample 1965281 | NCBI WGS metagenome assembly UMGN01 (sample SAMEA4836073, study PRJEB28245) | human gut metagenome | biome: gut microbiome; material: fecal sample | place: Denmark | collected 2008 | reverse complement strand
AGTGTAGTTTTGTGCAATTTTTCAAATTTGCTCATTTATAGTTCTAATAATGAATTTAGTTCTTTCTCCAATTCATCCTGAATATTTTCCACAACTGCTTCTGTAATCCATATAATTTCTCGTTTTGTCTCCTGCTTATTTTGAGTAGGCTGTTTTATAAACACAAATACTGCAATTAATGTAATTGCCCCCATGGTTAGAAGACTTATCTGAGTCCATTTTTTTGCATGTTCATCCCTCCCCTAAATTCAGACTTACCACATAAGTCCTCATCCTTTCGTATTCTTATCAGGTTTTTCAGCCTCATAATGAATTCCCCAACAAACCGGAGGCCAAACTCCTTTTTCTTTTTCAATCATCCTTTTTATTTTTTTCCTGACTACTCTCTTCCACTTGTTCATTTTGATTATCCTCTTTCCATTTCAATAATACGACAGAAATAGCTGCTGTTAAAATCCCCATATTCCAATAACTTAAATTTTTCATTACTATATAGTTTATTTTAAATAAGATTATAACTGCAATTAATATCAAAGATTCTAATATCAATATTTTTTTCAAAACCACTCTGTTAGCTTGTATCTCTTTTAGTTTGTTTTTTTGTTTTGGAAAGATGTTCCATAGAACACTTCCTCCAAAACAAAAAGAGACTATATTAAAGAAAAAGTAGTTTTTAATTTTCATAACAACTATAAAACAGGTCATTTCAATAAGCATCGATAATATCGCACAACGTAAAGGTGTTTTTGCATGAAAACCACCACTTCTTCGCCTTACTAACACCAAACTTACAAGATATAAAATTATTTGTGTTGGTGATGCCCATGTAAGACCCTCAAAGAAAAGTACTATAAATATACTGCCGGTTAAAATCCATTTTTTCAACAGATATATAAACCATTCTATATCTTCTTCCAGCAACATTTCCGTTTTAAGCAAAAAAAATGCAATTTCTTGGGTTGTTTTTTGTAACATTATTTCAACTCCTTACACCCTTACAATAGCATTTTTTTAAATTTTTTCTATATATTTGTTCCCAATTAGTCAAAAATGTTCCCAACTAACAACAAGCCCAAAGTATTGTATATTGAAACCACCCATTTTGACAATTCATTGTGCTAATTCCCCCTGTTTCTTTCACAGACTTTTCAATATTTTTTAAGCCATATCCATGTAAAATTTTATTTTCCTTACTTGTCTCTATAGATTCCGTTGATATCCATTCCTTATTGGTTGTATTTTTAATAGATAGTACGATATCTTTTCCAACCCAAAATTTTATCTTTATATATCTTTCTGTTTCTAGTTTCATACATGCTTCTATCGCATTATCCAGCAAGTTAGAAAGTATTACAATGATTTTATCTGTAGGAATTGGTAAATAGCTTAAATCACTGATTTCAAAGAGCATCCACACATTTTCTTTTTTGCAGGAAAGATACTTGTAATTAAAGATAGCGTCAATGAAATGATTCCCAGTCTTTACAATCTGCATATTCTCTTCTGTTTCCATAGTTAAATGTTTCAACAATTCCAATGCATCCTCTATAAAGTTTTTACCAATCAATGATTGTAAAACACACAAATGATTTTGAAAATCATGTGTCATACTTCTTTGAATTTCAAAATTTTTTTCAATAATTTCTGCTTGTGCTATTTCCTCTTCCATTTTATTCTTCAAAATCACATTCTCTATTTCGATTTTTTTTTCTGTTTTCAATCTTTTCCTCTAAATACGCATAAGAAAATATACTTAAAATCAATAAAATGATATCTATTAGAAGTATTATGCTGACAGTATCATTTTTAATAGAGCTATAAATTACAATAGACAAGTTCAAAATCATACAAATTGGTATTACTAATAACTGACACCATTCCATAAGCTCTAATTGATTTTTTTCTCTTGAATTTTTGTACCGTTTTGCCCATACCGTACATATAAAAAATAATATACATTTAGAAAGACAAGAGAGCATAATAAATCCAATTTTACTATCATATATTTCTTGCAGAGATACATCACTAAAAAATAAAACTATATATGTTCCCAAATAATCCACCGCATATATTAATACATAATAAACACATGACAAAAAAAACTTTTTTATCCAAAAACCTTGATAAAAAATACTTAAAATGATAAAGAAAAAAGTAATTGACAAAATGAATTTTTCTATTCTGATTCCAGCAACTGTGATAGCCGGAAAAACAAAAATGCTTACTATATTTGATAATAGTACTATAATCAGACTTGTTCTTCTTCCTTTATATTTCGCACTAAAATAGGCTTTTGCAAGTTTTATAAAACAAAAAGTTTCTATTGTTACAAGTCCAAAGCTAAGAAATATTTCCAAATCTATCTTCCTTTCCACACTAAATATTTGTGTTGTATTTCTGAGTACCTCTCCTTACTACATGTAAGAACATTTCTATCACTCAAATAAGCCTTCCTGTTCTCAATTTTTTCAACATGGTTCATATTAATCAAAAAACTTTTATGAATCCTCAAAAATCCCTTTTCCTTTAATTTCTCTTCAAAGTCTGAAATCTTTCCATATTGCTTATATTCTTCTTTTTGTGTATGAATAATAACATAACGTTTGAAACTTTCAATATAAGTCACATTTTCTAATTTTATTGTTTGTTTCACATTTTCAACTTTCAAATCAAGAGTTTCATGCTGCAATCTCATTTCATCCAACAAAGAATCCATTACAATATGAAACGTTTGATTTAATCATTTTTCAAAAGATAGTTAAATGCTTTTACAGAATAGCCTTGAACAGCAAATTCAGCATATGCAGAAATAAAAATAATAGGAACAGTTTTATTTTCTTGACGTACAATATTTGCAATTTCGATTCCATTCTTTTTCCCCATATTCATGTCTAAAAATATAATCTGATATGAATATACATCGCTTTGCAGAAAATCTTCAGCATCTTGATAACATTGGATTTCAATGGTCATTTCTTTTTCAGTAAAATATTGTTCTGTGATTTTTTTTATCTTATCTAAAAAAATGTCTCATCGTCACATATTGCAATTTGTAATTTTATTTCGTTGTTTCTCATTTCTTATTTTCATCCTTTACCGTAATCTTCCGCTCTCATACCGCATCACAGTCCGCAAATACTGCATCACTGCCTCATACCGCTCCTCAACCGTTCCGTCATTCTCCACAAAATCAAGGCTCTGTGCTGCGATTCCGATAAACTCCTCCGTAATCTCCGATTTCTTTTTCTGCAGAAAATCCATTTTTTCTTTTGCGGAAGACAGTTCCAGAAACTCCCAGAGGAGCGAACGGTCTTCTTCTTTTTGACCGCCCTCCTCTTCTTCCAACTCAAATCGGTATTCCTGCCGGACTTCCGGATATTTTTCCTTATCTACTTTGCTTATGAACATTTCAAGCGGTCTCACATACAACTCCTGTTCCCCATACAGTTGTCTGTACACAACGAGCTCTTCCATCGTCTCAGAATGTTTCGCGATTCCGATCACCTGATACCGTCTTCCTTTAAAATGCCGATAACATTCCCCTTCTTTCGGTCTTCGATTATACTCCATAATTCTTTCCTTTCCGGATGATTTCTAATACAATTTTGCACTGATGCTCTTTGGCTTGTATCCGTTGTCTTCCAGCGCCTTCAAAATTTCTTTCTTATGCTCTGTTCCAAATGATTCCATTGTGATGCGAAGTTCCACAGCCGCATTACGGTTTGTGCTGACAAACTGGTTGTGCTCCAGCTTGATGACATTTCCCTGCGCCTTTGCGATTGTATCCGCAACACGCACCAACTCACCCGGCTTATCCGGAAGCAATACGGATACGGAGAAAATTCTGTCTCGCTGAATCAAACCGTGCTGCACGATTGAGGACATGGTAATGACGTCCATATTTCCGCCGCTTAGGATCGATACGACTTTCTTTCCTTTCAAATCAAGCTGTTTTAAAGCGGCAACAGACAACAATCCCGAATTCTCTACAATCATCTTATGGTTTTCAACCATATCAAGGAATGCTCCGATTAATTCATCATCCTCCACAGTCAGAATCTGATCTACATTTTCTTTCACATATTCTAATGTATTTTCACCGACTGTTTTTACAGCAGTACCATCTGCAATTGTATTCGCGCTTGGCAGAGTCACAACATGTCCGGCTTTGAGCGCCGCTTTCATGCTTGCTGCCTCCGCAGGTTCTACACCGATGACTTTAATTTTGGGATTCAGCATTTTTGCAAGTGTTGACACGCCTGTGATCAGACCGCCGCCACCGATTGGTGCCAAAATATAGTCAACAGTCGGAAGTTCCTGAATAATTTCCATTGTGATCGTTCCCTGTCCGGTTGCAACGTCCAAATCATCAAACGGATGTACAAATGTATATCCGTGTTCTTCTGCCAGTTCATATGCTTTTGCACAGGCGTCATCATATACATCCCCATGCAAAATCACTTCTGCCCCGTAACTCTTTGTACGATTGACTTTGATAAGTGGTGTCACAGTCGGCATAACAATTGTAGCTTTGCAGCCAAATGCTTTTGCCGCATACGCGACGCCCTGTGCATGGTTCCCGGCAGAAGCTGTAATCAGACCTTTTGCTCTTTCTTCTTCAGACAAGGTGCTGATTTTATAATATGCACCGCGCAGCTTATATGCTCCGGTATATTGCATATTCTCAGGTTTTAAATACACTTTTCCGCCTGTCTGCTGACTTAAGTAGTCACTGTATACCAGCTTTGTTGGATTCGTTACTCGTTTTACAATTTCACTTGCCTGCTCAAATTTTTCTAATGTCAACATATGGATTCCTTCTTTCTTTATTTTTATTACTCTTTGGTGAGAAACAGTGCATCTACAAAATCATCGGAGTTAAATTTCTGCAGATCATCAATACTTTCCCCGACACCGATGTATTTTACAGGGATACCAAGTTCTGATTGAATGGCTACTGCAATTCCGCCTTTGGCTGTTCCGTCCATCTTTGTCAGCACGATACCTGTGATATCTGCAACATCTTTAAATTCTTTTGCCTGTGCTAACGCATTTTGACCAGTTGTTCCATCCAACACAACCAATGTCTCACGATACGCATCCGGATATTCTCTCTCCAGGACACGGTTAATTTTTCGAAGTTCTTCCATCAGGTTCTTTTTATTATGAAGACGTCCTGCCGTGTCCACCAAAAGAACATCTGCTTTCCGTGCCTTAGCCGCTGCAACCGCATCATATACAACCGAAGCCGGGTCAGATCCTTCCTGACCGCCAATCAATTCTGCCTCCGCACGGTTTGCCCATTCTTTAAGCTGCTCTCCTGCTGCCGCACGGAATGTATCTGCTGCTGCAAGTACAACTTTCTTATTCTGCGCCCGTAGTTTCCCGGCAAGTTTTCCGATGGTCGTCGTCTTTCCGACACCATTTACTCCAATGATCAATACAACCGATGTACGATCCTCGAACTCATATGCAGCTTCCCCGACATCCATCTGTTCTTTGATGCTGTCAATTAAAAACTGCTTACAGTCTGCTGGCTCCTTAATATGGTTTTCTTTGACTTTTTTCTTCAGATCCTCAATAACTTCCATTGTCGCATGGACGCCCAAATCTCCCATAATAAGAATCTCTTCGAGTTCTTCATAAAAGTCATCGTCGATGTTTGAAAATCCATTAAAAATACTGTCAATTCCGGAGACAATATTGTCTCTTGTCTTGGTGAGTCCTTCCACCAGTCGTTTAAAAAATCCCTTTTTTTCTCCCATAAGTTCCTCCTCTAATTCGTCAAATCTTTATCTAATAAATCTACCGACACGAGTGTCGATACCCCTTTTTCCTGCATCGTAATTCCATATAGTCTGTCTGCCGCAGTCATCGTTCCTCTACGATGCGTAATCACGATAAACTGCGTGTTTTTTGTCAGCTTATGCAAATATCTCGCATAACGGTCGACATTCGAGTCATCCAATGCCGCCTCGATCTCATCAAGCAGGCAAAACGGAGATGGTTTTAAATTCTGAATTGCAAACAACAGCGAAATGGCTGTCAATGCTTTTTCACCACCCGAAAGCTGCATCATATTCTGCAGTTTCTTTCCGGGAGGCTGTGCAATGATGCGGATTCCCGCCTCCAGAATATCTTCTTCCTCCTGAAGTTCCAATGTCCCTTTTCCGCCTCCGAATAGCTGTTTGAACACTTTATCGAATTCCACACAGATTTCCGCAAAACGTTCTCTGAACTGCTTTCGCATGGCTGCATCCAGCTCCTCGATAATCTGTTTTAATGTTGCTTCCGCCTCAATCAAGTCGTCATGCTGATTCTTTAAAAATGCATATCGCTCTGATACTTCTTTAAAATCCTCAATCGCATTAACATTGACATTTCCAAGTAAACGAATCTCATTTTTCAAAGCTTGTATCTGTTTTTTGATAAACGTAAGATCCGTCAGGTTCTCATCTTTGATCTTCAGCGCCATATTGTAAGTCAGCTCATATTCTTCCCACATATAGTTGATCTGCTTTTCAGAAGCCTGCTCAAACGCCTCTTTCTGGCTGTTCAAACGAAAGGATTCTTTGTCCAGATCCGACATGTGTTTGGAAAGTGCTTCTCGCTCTGCAAGAAATGCTTTATGTTTCTTTGTGAGTTCTTCTTTCTGACTGCTATAAGATGCAATCTCTTTTTGAATCTCCTCAAACAGTTCTTTCGAATTTGCAATCGTCAGCCAAATATCTTCAATCTGGGTCTCTTTTTTCTGAATCTCTTCGGATGTATCCCCTTTATTGGTACGAAGTGCAGACAATTCCTCGTTGAATTTTGTGATCTCTTCCTGAATACGCTGCTCATTTTCCAACAGAAACTGATATTTCTGTTCCATTGCAGCATAAGCGAGATGCACTTTCTCAGATTCTAAAAGCTGTTTACTTTCTCGTTCACGTTCCTGATCTAACTCTTTTTGATAGCTTGCAATCTGTTCCGTCAATTCTTGTTCTAATTTTTCAGAAGTTTCCAATTCTACCTGAATCGATTCATGATTTTCCCGAATTTCCCTTATCTGTTGTTCCAGCTCAGCTCCTTCTTCATGAATCTTGCTTGAAACCGCCTTCGCATCTGCTTTCTTTGCCTTAACCTGCTCTGCATTCATCTTTGCCGTATTCTGAATGACATAAGCCTTCTGAAGCTGCTGCTTGATAGCCTCTATCTTACTGTAGTAGTCCGCTCTTGCCTCTTTTTCGTGTTCCACTTCCTGCTCCATCTGATCCATTTCGCTTTTCAGCTTCTCGACAGTCTTTTCAAATTCTTCAATCTCACGACGTCTGCTCAAAAGATTGCTGGAATTGCGGAAGGCTCCACCGGTCATTGCTCCGCCTGGATTAATCAACTCTCCTTCTAAAGTGACAATGCGAAGTGTCTGCTTATATTTTTTTGCCAGCGCCACCCCGTGGTCAATATGCTTTACAACAACTGTTCTTCCCAACAGATGATTGGCAAGCCCCCTGTATATTTCTTCCACCTTAACAAGTGTATTCGCAAGCCCGATCACCCCCTCCTCTTGAAGAGCCTCGTTTTGCCGAATACCGGCAGTTCCATTGATACTCGTCAGCGGAAGAAATGTCGCCCGACCGAATTTATTCTGCTTCAAAAACGTAATCATCCGTTTTGCCGTCCCTTCATTATCTGTTACGATGTTCTGGATACTTCCTCCAAGGGCAGTCTCCACCGCAATCTCATATGCTTTGTCCACTTTGATCAGATCCGCAACAACACCTAAGAGTCCTCTTTCCTGTTCTTTCTTTTCCATGACTTTTCGGATGCTGTTCCCATATCCGTCATAGCGTTCGGTAATATTCTTTAACGACTCTAATCTAGATTGTTCCCGGTGAAATGCCGTCTGTCCAATACGCAGCTGTTCGTTCTTTTTGGCAATCGTCTGCTGTAGGGCGGCTATCTTTTCTTCATATGTCCTATTCTCTGTGACATATCCGGAAATCGTCTGTGCAATTTCCTGAAGCTCTGTCTCGAACTTTGCGATGAGCTCATCCTGTTCGGACGCTTCGCTTTCCACTGCGATTAATTTCTGGTGCATTTCCGAACGGCGCACCTGAATCTGTTCCAGCATCGAGTCATAACGCTGCTTCTTTACCTTCGTAGCTGTGCGATTATTCAAAATCTCCATGATCTGATTCTGATTTTCATCAATCGCCTCTGTAAGTTCCGCACTTTTTGTTTGGATTTTCAAAAGCTGTTGCTGTGCTGCCTTCTCCTGCTCCTCCTGCTCTGACAACTTTTCCTGAATCTGAAACTTATCTTTTCCCATCGCCGAAAGATTCTTTTCCCTCTCAGACATTTCGTTATAAATCGTCTTAGAGCGCTGTTCAATGTGCTCATCATTCATTCGTGCCGTGTTAATCTGCTCTTTCAGGACCTCAATCTGACCTTCCAGCTGCTGCTTTAATAATGTGGTCTCATTCAACTGACTCTTAGCCTTCTCCATCGCAGCGTCAATCTCATCAGTCTTTAGTTCAATCGCCTCATATTCTGTCTTCGTATTTTCATATCGTGTCGTTGCCTCCGCAAGCTCTCTGGTCGTATTTTCTAAATTATAATCAACCGCAGCAATTTCCTTTTTGAGCCGCTCTGTCTCCAGCAAAAACAAATTGATATCATATGTCTTCAAAGATTCTTTCTTTTTCAGATATTCTCTTGCCACTTCGGATTGTTTTTCCAAAGGTCCGATCTGTTTTTCCAGTTCCGCAAGAATATCATTTACACGAACGAGATTCTGCCTTTCTTCCTCCAACTTTTTCACGGACATATTTTTCCGCTTTTTGAATTTTACAATTCCTGCTGCTTCGTCAAACAGCTCTCTTCGTTCTTCCGGCTTTCCACTTAAAATCTTATCAATCTGCCCCTGTCCGATAATTGAGTATCCTTCTTTTCCAATTCCGGTATCGTAGAACAATTCATTGACATCCTTCAACCGGCACGGACTTCCGTTGATCAGATATTCACTCTCACCGGAGCGGTAAATCTTACGAGCAACTGTCACTTCCTCAAAATCAATCGCAAGCTGATGATCTGAATTGTCCAATGTGATTGCAACTGATGCATAGCTTAATGGTTTTCGGTTCTCAGTGCCTGAGAAAATAACATCCTGCATATTCCCACCACGGAGCTGCTTTGCACGCTGTTCACCAAGCACCCACCGAACAGCATCTGCGACATTGCTCTTCCCACTTCCATTCGGCCCTACAATTCCGGTGATTCCATTGTGGAACTCAAATAGAATTTTATTCGCAAAGGACTTAAAGCCCTGTACTTCAATACTTTTTAAATACATCCTACACCTACTTTATGTTCTTCTCATGCAACTTTAAAATCGCATGGTATGCCGCTTCCTGCTCTGCCGCTTTCTTCGTTCTTCCGGTTCCCTCTCCATAACACTCCTCACCAATATGAACAGCAACCGTAAACGATTTATTATGATCCGGTCCCTCCTCTTTTATAAGATGATACACCACTCCATACGGAAAATGTGCCTGCACAATCTCCTGCAGGATAGTCTTGCTATCATAAAAGAGTTTTTTATGTTCCAAATCATTCAGGACAAATTTTAAGATAAACTCTTTTGCATTAGCAAAACCACCATCTAAATAAATCGCACCGATGAGTGCCTCCAGCGCATCGGATGTGATGGAATCCCGCTCTCTTCCTCCTGTATTCTCTTCTCCTCGTCCCATAAACAAATATTTGCCAAGCTCAATCTCTCTTGCACAGAACGCAAGTGAAGGCTCACAGACCATACTTGCTCTCGTCTTTGTCAATTCTCCCTCCGGCATCTTTTGATCTGCAAAAAACAAAAATTCGCTGGAAACAAGCTCCAGTACCGCATCTCCCAAAAATTCCAGACGTTCATTGCACTTATATTTCGGCAAATGTGTCTCGTTCGTATAAGAACTGTGCATCAATGCTGATTTTAACAACTCCTGTCTGCGGAAAGTATATCCGATTCTTTCCTGTAACTCTCTCATTGTCTGTTCCATAAACTCTCCCTTTCTAAACGCGAAAAAGCCCTACGCAGGGCTTTTTCATAATTCGATTAATTAATTGCATTCTTAATCTGTTCTACTGCGTCACCAACTGTAACGATTTTTTCAGCTTCTTCATTGTCGATCTCAATGTCAAATGCTTCTTCAATTCCCATGATAATCTGGAAAATATCTAACGAATCTGCGCCCAGATCATCCACAAATGTTGTATCCATTGTGATATCTTCTGCTCCTACATTTAATACATCCACAATAATTTCTTGTAATTTTTCAAATTCCATTTCTTTCTCTCCCTTTGTCTCAGAATCTTTTATTCCTGATTCTCATTTTCTTGTTTTTGTATACGTTCTTTTATTTTTTCATTAATTCCCTGCTCTTTGAACGTTACACATTGAATAATTGAGTTGGATACCTCTTTTGCCTTGGAACTTCCATGCGTCTTTACTACAAGTCCGTTCAGTCCAAGCAGCGGCGCACCTCCATGTTCACTTGCATCAAAGCTTTTTAATGTCTCCTTCAGTGCTGGTTTCACTAGCAAAGCACCAATCTTACTCCGCAGCGAAGTCATCATTCCTTTTTTCACTTTGCTGATCAGTACTGCGCCGACTCCTTCATAGAGTTTTAAGATAACGTTTCCGACAAATGCCTCACATACTATTACATCTGCCATTCCATGTGGAATCTCACGGGCTTCAATACTTCCTATAAAGTTGATATCCTCACATTCTTTCAGCAGCGGGAATGTCTCTTTTACAAGTGCGTTCCCTTTTTCCTCTTCTGCACCAATATTCACAATCGCAACCTTCGGATTCTTCACGCCCATAACGTGCTCCATATAGATAGAACCCATCTTTGCAAATTGTACCAAGTGAGAAGGTCTTGCATCTACATTAGCGCCACAATCAATCAACAATGAAACGCCTTTTTCTGTCGGCAATAATGGTGCAAGCGGTGGTCTCTCCACGCCTTTGATACGACCGACTAAAAGCTGTCCTCCGACAAGAATTGCCCCTGAACTTCCGGCAGAGACAAATGCATCCGCCTCTCCTTTTTTTACCATATTCATTGCGACTACGATTGATGATTGTTTTTTCTTACGAATTGCCATGACCGGCGGCTCTGCTGTCTCGATCACTTCTGGCGCATCTACAACTTCAATCTGTTCTTTATCGTAAGTATATTTTTCTAATTCTTTTTGTACAACATTCTCTTGCCCTACAAGAAAGATCTTAATATCTTTTCTCTTGCTGATGGCATCCATTGCACCTTTTACAATCTCTACGGGTGCGTTATCTCCACCCATGGCATCTAATGCTACTTTTGTAATTTCTGACATGCTATTACCTCCTGCACTGCTAACAGTAATTTTACTAGACATCACTCTAAAAATCAATATAAACTTTTTTCAAAAAAAGAAAGCCGTCAACAGACGACTCTCTTTCTTCGCTTTTCATTAGTCAACGCTAACAATCTCTTTTTTGTTGTAAGATCCGCAAGCTTTGCATACTCTGTGTGGCATCATTAATTCTCCACATTTGCTGCATTTCACTAAATTTGGAGCGCTCATTTTCCAGTTTGCTCTTCTTTTATCTCTTCTAGCTTTAGAAGATTTATTCTTTGGACAGATTGACATAGATTACACCTCCTTAAAATTCTTAAAAACATCGCGGATAACTGACATTCTAGGGTCAAGGCTTGTATCTTCACAGTCACAAGTTCCCTTATTTAGGTTTTGACCACACATGTTGCAAATTCCTTTACAGTCTTCGCGACACAGAATTTTCATCGGCCATCCTATCAAAATCTCATTATAGAGTAATTTGTCTACGTCAAGATTATATCCGTCAATATAATTTTTTTCATCTAATTCCATTGCCTGTTCTTCACTCGACTCATCTAAGTCTACATTCTTCGTAAATTCCAAAATAAATTCTGTTGGAACCGCTTCTAAGCAACGGTCACACGGAATCTCCAGCACCAGTCTTCCCTCTCCGGTAATCATAAGTTCGCGATTCTTCACGTGTTTTACAACAATGTGAACATCCTCTTTCTCAAGAACCGGAAAACGTCCTAATTCTGAATGAAATTCTGTCATCTCTACCGAAGTAGTCTTATCAATTGTCTTGTGATGTTCAGACAATACGTCTGATAGGTTTATTAACATATTGTTACTCCTATTCATACCTAAACTATTATAGCATGTAAATGATATTTGTCAACACTTTTATCAGAAAATTCTATTTACACTAAAGCAACTGTCTCACGTGCAATGGCAAGTTCTTCATTTGTAGGAACAACCATGACTTTTACTTTTGAATCTGGTGTAGAGATTGTAACTTCTTCTCCTTGCTTTGCATTTGCTTCTTTATTAAGTTCTACTCCTAAGTATCCTAAGTAAGCACATACTTTTTCTCTTACGATACATACATTCTCACCGATACCTGCCGTAAATGCAATTGCATCTACACCATTCATTGCTGCGACATAGCTTCCTACATATTTTGCCACACGATAGCAGAATACATCTAAGGCGATCTGAGCCGGTTTATTTCCTTGTGCTGCTCCGGCTGTCAAATCTCTGAAGTCGCTTGACAAGTTGTTGGAAAGACCATATACACCTGATTTTTTATTTAACATTGTCATCAGTCCGTCAATATCAAGATCTTCTTTCTTCGCAATGAACTCTAAAATTGCCGGATCGATATCTCCCGAACGTGTTCCCATTACAAGTCCTTCCAATGGAGTAAGTCCCATAGAAGTATCTACAGATTTTCCATTTTCTACTGCGCAGATACTTGCGCCGTTTCCTAAGTGGCAGACAATTGTCTTTGTTTCTTCGTAAGGTCTGTCTAACAATTCTGCTGTTCTTTTTGAAACAAAGCTGTGGCTTGTCCCATGGAAACCGTAGCGTCTTACTTTGTATTTTTCATAGTATTCGTATGGAAGTCCATACATATATGCTTTTTCAGGCATTGTCTGGTGGAATGCAGTATCGAAAACTGCAACCATAGGTGTTCCAGGCATCAATTCCTGACATGCACGAATACCGATCAAGTTTGCAGGATTGTGAAGTGGTGCAAGGTCATTGCACTCTTCTACTGCTTTGATCATCTCATCTGTGATCACTGCTGAACTTGCAAATTTCTCTCCACCATGTACAACACGATGTCCAACAGCACCGATCTCATCGAGGCTTCTCACAACACCTCTGTCCGCATCTGTCAATGCATCGATCACGAACTGAATTGCCTCTGTGTGTGTAGGCATTGCCTTATCTTCTGTTTTCTTTTCTCCGCCTGCCGGTTGATAAGTAAGACTTCCGTCAATTCCGATTCTCTCGCAAAGTCCTTTTGCCAAAACTGCTTCTGTATCTGAATTAATTAATTGGAATTTCAAAGATGAACTTCCACAATTGATTACTAAAACATTCATGTTTCTTTCCTCCATACTTTTATTATTGAGCCTGCGCCTGAACAGCTGTGATTGCTACTACACCTTCGATATCAGCAGCACTGCATCCACGTGACAAATCGTTAACCGGTTTTGCAATTCCCTGTGTCAAAGGTCCGTACGCTTCCGCCTTTCCAAGTCTCTGTACTAATTTGTATCCGATATTTCCTGCATCCAAGTCAGGGAAGATCAGTACGTTAGCATGTCCTGCAACCTTGCTTCCAGGAGCTTTTGATTCTCCGATTTCCGGAACGATTGCAGCATCTAGCTGAAGTTCTCCGTCCAACTGAAGTTCCGGTGCCATCTCTTTTGCAAGACGTGTAGCCTCTACCACTTTGTCAACGTCTGCATGTTTTGCACTTCCCTTTGTAGAATGAGAAAGCATAGCAACTTTTGGCTCTTCCCCAACCAACAATTTGAATGATTCCGCTGAAGAAAGCGCAATTGCAGCTAATTTTTCCGGATCCGGATTCTGCTCTAACCCTGAATCACCAAAGATAAATGTTCCGTTTGCTCCCATATCACAATCCGGTACTACCATTACGAAAAATGCGGATACTAATTTTGTTCCAGGCTTTGTTTTTAAGATCTGTAAGCATGGTCTCAATGTATCTGCTGTTGAATGACACGCTCCGGATACCATACCGTCAGCATCTCCCATTTTCACCATCATAACCCCATAGTACAGATAGTTTGTAAGCAGCAATTCTCTTGCCTGCTCTTCTGTCATTCCTTTTTTCTGTCTCAATTCTACCAATTTTGCAATATATGCTTCTGTTTTTTCATATGTTGCCGGATCAACAATCGTTGCTCCGCTGATATCAAATCCCGCTCCGTTTTTCTCAATCTCTTCTTTGCTTCCCACGAGAACAAGATTAGCTGTACCTTCTTTGAGCACTGCCTCTGCTGCTTCGTAAGTTCTCTTGTCTTCTGTCTCCGGAAGTACAATTGTTTTTTTGTCTGCTTTCGCTTTTTCTTTAATTACATCAATAAATCCCATGATTTAAAGACTCCTTTCCATCTTTCCATTTTTCTCACATATTTGTATTATAACGCAAACGTATTTTGTATACAAGAGGGTTTCATGTCTCTTTTTAAGTACAATACAAAGACAGGCAGTTATCACACTGGATAACTGCCTGCTGTCATTATATATGAAAAATTCTCGTCACAATCGTAAAGTATACAAAAATTGTTCCCGTATCCACAAGTGTTGTGATCAGAGGGGCTGCCATAATCGCCGGGTCAAGACCGCATTTTTTCGCAATTAGCGGAAGCGAACATCCGATTGTTTTTGATAAGATTACGGTGCACATCAAAGTGAGTCCTACTGCAAATGCAAGCATTGTATCTTTGTACATTAAAACAATACGAATTCCATTCACAATCGCAAGTAAAAATCCAGCTAATAAAGCAATCCGAATTTCTTTAAACAACACTTTAAAAATATCGCCAAACTCAATCTCGTCGACAGCAAGACCACGGATGATCAACGTCGAACTCTGCGAACCACAGTTTCCGCCGGTTCCGGTAAGCATTGGAACAAATGTATTTAAAATCGGCATCACTGCCAGCGCTCCTTCATAATGTCCCAGTAAAAGACCTGTCATTGTTGCTGACAACATCAGAAATAAAAGCCACGGGAAACGGTTCCTGACATGCTTCCAAACGGATGTCCCAAAGTAAGAGTCCTCACTTGGCGCAATACCGGCCATCATGCTCATATCTTCAGTCGCCTCTTCCTGCAAGACTGCCATGGCATCGTCTACCGTTACAATACCGACCATACACATCTCATAATCCACAACCGGAATTGCGATCAGACCGTATTTATTGATCAGACTTGCCACCTCTTCCTGATCATCATGTGTATTGACATAGAGCATGTTCGTCTCCATAATCTCTTCAATCAGACGATTCTCACCGGTTGTCAGCAGATCTTTCACATCGACAACACCAATCAGTTTTCGCTTTTCCGTCACATAGCATGTGTAGATTGTCTCACGGTTGATTCCAACCTGACGAATCTTTAATATCGCATCTGCGACTGTCATCTCTTTTCGGAGAGCAATATACTCCACATTCATGATACTTCCCGCACTATCCTCCGGATACTGCAAAAGCTCATTAATCTGTTTACGTGTCTCCTCATCTGTCACCATCAAAAGTCTGTCGACCACATTCGCGGGCATCTCTTCCAGCACATCGACCGTATCATCCAGATACATCTCGTCCATCACTTCTTTGATCTCCGAATCTGTCAAAGCGTTGATAAGCACTTCTCGCATGTCACTGTTAAGATACGTAAAGGTATCTGCCGCAGATTCTTTTGACAAAAGACGAAATACGATGATTCGCTGTTTCTCGTCAAATTCTTCCAGCAACTCAGCCAAGTCGACGGGATACATTTTCTCTAATTCTATTTTTAATTCCTTATATTCTCTGTTTTCAAGCATCTCTAAAATCTGCTCTTCATTCATCAATAATTACCTCCCGTCTCCAAACGCTATTTTTAGTTTAACCTTTTTTCATTCTTTTTGTCAAATAAAATAACAGAATATTTTGCGATTTTTTTGATTGTATAGTATAATACACCTACAAAATCTGATTGTGAGGAATTTTTTATGAAAATCACAGGGTTAATTACAGAATATAATCCATTTCACAATGGACATCAGTACCATATTGAAAAAGCAAAAAAATTGACAAAAGCAGACAAAGTGGTTGTCGTTATGAGTGGAAACTTCGTACAGCGTGGTGCTCCTGCACTACTGCCAAAGCACCTTCGCGCAAAGATGGCTTTAAAATCAGGCGCAGATTTGGTCATTGAGTTGCCGGTTTTTTATGCCTGTGCCAGTGCGGAATATTTTGCATACGGTGCTGTCTCACTCCTTCATGCCCTCCGCTGCGTGGATAGCATCTGTTTTGGAAGTGAATGTGGAGACCTTACACTTTTGCAAAAAGCGGCAGATATTATGGCGGAGGAACCAGACGCATACAAGCATAGCCTTCAGTCCTACCTTAGGGATGGCTATCGTTTCCCGCTTGCACGTCAAAAAGCCTTTCAGGATTTCACGAAAGAAGAAGGGATTGCTTCTATTTTAGAACAGCCAAACAATATTTTAGGGATCGAGTACTTAAAGGCGCTCTCTAGATTAAACAGCTCAATTCAGCCATTTGCAATCTCACGAATCGGTTCCGGTTACCATGAGACAGATCTTCACAAAATATACAGCTCTGCCTCAGCCATCCGAAAGACAGTGTCAACAACAAAAGAACTGGAATCTCTTTCCGGACATGTTCCTGATTCCGCCCTTACTCTTTTAAAAGAAAATTATCAGGTTCGTTTTCCTGTATTTTTAAATGATTTTTCTCTATTGCTGAAATACCGTCTGTTAAGTGAGACTGCTGACACACTCACGCAATATCTCGATGTCTCTGTCGAGCTTGCCAATCGGATTATCCGATGTCGCAGTCAATTTCGCAGTTTTGAGCAATTCTGTCATCTTCTGAATACAAAAGAATCGACTTACGCAAGGGTCAGCAGAGCACTCATGCACATTCTGCTGCAGATTCAAAAGGATGATTTTTCTTTGTGTACCGCCAAAGCTCCTTTTTACTTTCGTATATTAGGATTCCGAAAAGAGAGCGCTGCTGTTTTGTCAGAGATCAAAAAATGTGCAGACGTTCCACTCCTGACTAAACTCACCGCGAAAGATACCCTCTCTTTACCTGGACAGAAGATGCTTAATGCTGACTTATTTGCAGCAGATCTATACGAATCTGTCATTACAGAAAAATTCGATACACCATTTCAAAACGAATATGAGCAGCAGATTGTACGTATCTAGTACATCTGCTGCTCATATCTATGTTTCTATAAGTCTACTTCTTTTGCACACGCTACCGCCAGTGCTCCCGGTCCGATGTGGCACGCCACGCTCAGTGATAACGGATCCATATCAATTGTATAATTCGGGAAACGATCCTCCAATTCTTCTTTCCAGCTTTTCGCTTCCTCGGCGCTGCATGTGTAAGCGGCAAGCAAGGACATCTTTTTACCGCCAAAACGATGCAGCAGATCTTTTTCCATCGCATCCAGCATCGTCTTTTTCGCCTGCTTCCAACCTCTTACTTTGGCAAATGCATCCAGCTTTTCCCCCTGGATCTGAAGCACCGGCTTTAGATTGAGCACTGTTCCGATCGCAGCCGCAGCCGGTGTGATTCGCCCGCCCTTTTTCAGATATTTTAAAGTGTCAACAGTAATATAGATACTGGCTTCCAGCTTCTCAGCTTCCAGACTCTCTTTAATCTCCAGTGCACTTTTCCCTGCTTTTGCCAGTCTCACAGCATCTAGCACAGAAGTCTTTTGCGTCACGGAAATTCTCTGGTTATTTACCACTTCTACTTTGCCGTCATAGTCCTTTGACAGCATAATCGCCGTCTCGCAGGTGCTGCTTAGCCCACTTGACATCGGAATATGCACAATCTCATCATATTCTTTCAACAGTTTGTCCCAAAATTCCATCACTTCTCCCGGAGCTGGCTGAGAAGTGCTGATCTCACAGTCACTGGCAAGCTTTTCATAAAACGCTTCCTGTGTCAGCGTGATATCCTCCAAAAACAATTCGCCATCAATATAAAACGGCATCGGAATAACATGAACACCCAGTTCTTTTCCTTTTTCCTGTGTAATTCCACTATTGCTGTCTGTTACTACCGCTATCTTTCCCATATTGCTTTTTACTCTCTTTCTAATTCTTAAAGCTGTGAATCGGAGCTGGAATTCTACCGTTACGATTCACAAAATCACTGCAGTCAAATTCATTCACCGGCATAATCGGTGCATAGCCGAGCAGACCACCAAATTCAGCTACTTCTCCAACATCTTTTCCAATGACCGGAATCACTCTCACTGCTGTTGTCTTTTGATTCACCATACCGATTGCCATCTCATCTGCTATGATTCCTGAGATTGTTGTCGCCTTTGTCTTTCCTGGAATCGCAATCATATCAAGTCCTACCGAACATACGCAAGTCATCGCTTCTAATTTTTCAAGTGTCAGCGAACCGGCATTCACAGCATCAATCATTCTCTGATCCTCGCTGACCGGAATAAATGCACCACTTAGTCCTCCCACATAAGAAGATGCCATGACACCGCCTTTTTTCACCTGATCATTCAACATGGCAAGTGCCGCTGTCGTACCCGGAGCTCCAACTCTCTCTAAACCAATCTCTTCTAAAATCTCAGCTACGCTGTCTCCCACTGCAGGAGTCGGAGCAAGTGACAAATCAATAATACCAAATGGAATTCCAAGACGTTTGGATGCTGCCCCTGCGACAAGCTGTCCGACACGAGTCACCTTAAACGCTGTCTTTTTAATCGTCTCGCAGAGCACTTCAAATCCTTCTCCACGCACTTGTTCGATTGCATGTTTCACAACACCCGGTCCACTGACTCCTACATTGATCACTGCATCTGCCTCTGTCACTCCCAAAAATGCACCTGCCATGAACGGATTATCATCCGGCGCATTACAGAAAATCACGAGCTTTGCACATCCCAGCGAGTCATTCTCTTTTGTCGCTTCTGCTGTCTCTTTTACAATCTCTCCACAGAGTCTGACTGCGTCCATATTGATTCCTGTCTTCGTAGAACCTACATTCACAGAGCTGCAGATACGCTCTGTCACAGAAAGTGCCTCCGGAATGGAACGGATCAGATTTTCCTCACTCTTTGTCATTCCTTTTGACACCAAAGCAGAATAACCGCCGATAAAATTCACACCCACTTCTTTTGCAGCCCTGTCAAGCGTTTTTGCAATTGTAACAAAATCTTCCGGTGACTTGCAGGCAGCTGCACCGATCAGGGAGATCGGTGTGATAGAAATACGTTTGTTTACAATCGGGATACCAAATTCATGCTCAATCTCGTCCCCTGTCGATACGAGATTTTTTGCCATTGTCGTAATCTTGTTATAAATATTTTCATTCAGTTTTTGCAGATCAGAATCGATACAGTCCATCAGGCTGATACCAAGCGTAATCGTACGCACATCTAAATTTTCCTCTGCAATCATCTGATTCGTCTCGGTTACTTCATAAATATTAATCATCGTCTTCTTTCGCCTTTCTCTTCTAAAAATTAGTAACAGTTCAGCCATGAAAGCTCGAATTGGCTGTTTTACAGTCTGTGCATTTTTTCAAAAATCTCAGATCTCTGGCAACGGATAGTAACACCGATTTCTTCACCGATTTTATTCAGTTCCTCAGAAACTTCTCTGAATTCCTCTTTCGCCTCATTCATATCCACGATCATCATCATATTGAAATATCCCTGAACGATTGTCTGGGAAATATCTAAAATATTAATATTGTTCTCTGCAAGGTATGTACACACCTTTGCTGTAATTCCTACGGTATCTTTTCCTACAACTGTTATAATGCTCTTCTTCATCTTCTACCTCCTGTGATTAAATCTGTAATATATTTGAAATAGTATCTCTATTTGCAACCATAAGAGGAATATCTTCTCCTCTGTATGGATTGTCACCCATTGTCACTTCCAGCTTCACGGTCTCATAGGCAAGCTCTTCATAATTATTTTCCTTACTTAAGTGCCCGAGCATGATATATTTCATATTGTCATGTAGTATATCACAAAGCAGGCGTCCTGACAATTCATTCGATAAATGTCCACGATTTCCAAGCACACGTTGTTTTAAATAATACGGGTATGCTCCCACTTCCAGCATATGTACATCATGGTTTGCCTCAAGCAATATCGCATCCAGCCCTTTTAAATTCTCGACTGTATACGCATCATAAATGCCAAGATCTGTCGCAACGGCCAATGATTTTCCGTCATGTTCAATTCGAAATCCGGATGGTTCATTCGCATCATGCGAGATTGCAAACGGTCTGATATCAAGATTTCCAATGGAAAACATCTGATCCACTGTGACTTCTTTCAGGAGACCTTCCGGCATTTTCCCGATTCCTTTATATGCCTTGATTCCCTCTATAGTTCCTCTCGTCGCATAAATCGGAATTTCGTATTTCCGGCTGAACACTCCAAGCCCCTGAATATGGTCTGAATGTTCATGGGTAATCAAAATACCTCCAAGTTCTTCCCCTTTGATTCCAATCTCATGTAGCCCTTCCTCAATCCTCTTTTTGCTGATTCCTGTATCGATCAGCAAATGTGTCTTATCACTTCCTGCGTAAATACAGTTTCCACTGCTGCCGCTGGCTATGCTGCATAATCTCATTTTCTCTTCTCCTGCCTGTTCATTGCTTTTTCAATCTCTCTTTGTGTCATCTCAAACGAGTTACTGTTGTTGATCACAACCTGACACTTCTGTCGGAACACATTTTCCGGCATCTGCGAGGCTATCATCGCTGATATTTTTTCGTCACTGTATCCTCTGGATTCTTTCAGGCGAATTCGCCGAACGGACTCTTCCGTATAAATATACCAGAGTTCATGACAGATTTCATCATAGTGATCTTCCAATAAAAGCGCCGCTTCCAACACAAAACATGACGTGCCCATGTTTTTTTCTGTCGCTATCTTTTCTTTGATATGTGCTTTCACTTCTGGATGCACAATGCCATTTAGCACTGCCATTTCTTCAGCATTTTCAAAGACGATTCCGCCTAGAATTTCTCGGTTAATCGTCCTATCTGTCCGCAAAATATCTGTTCCAAAATGTGCGACGATTTTTTCATAGCACACACTTCCCGGCTCCTGCAATTTCCATGCCACTTGATCTGCCTGACAGATAACAGCGCCATATCGTTCTTTCATAAAGGAGAGGACCTGACTTTTTCCAGATCCCACTCCTCCTGTAATTCCAATAATTCTCATTATTTTGCCTCGTACCAGTTCTTTCCGGTATGCATATCCACTTCCAATGGCACATGAAGTTTTGCCGCATTCACCATCTCATGGGAAAGAATCTCCTTTACATCTTCCAACTCTTCCTCATATGCCTCGATCAGAAGTTCATCATGCACCTGCAATACCAGTTTTGATCTCATATTGTTTTCTTTCAGTCTTCTGTTTACACCATTCATGGCAATCTTCATAATATCCGCTGCTGTCCCCTGAATCGGAGCATTCATAGCGACACGTTCCCCGAACGAGCGCTGCATAAAATTGCTGGAAGATAACTCCGGTACCGGTCTTCGTCTGCCAAACACCGTTGTCACATATCCGTTTTCTTTTGCATGTTCTACCGCATCGTCCAAAAATCCCTTGATGCTCGGATATGTCTCAAAATAACTTTCGATATACTGAGCTGCCTCTTTTTTTGTGATGCTCAAATCCTGACTCAATCCAAACGAACTGATTCCATATACAATTCCAAAATTGACCGCCTTGGCATTTCTTCTCTGAAGATCAGTTACTTCCTCAAACGGCGTATGGAACACCTGAGAGGCGGTAATTCTGTGAATATCTCTCGCCTCTTTGTAGGCGTTGATCAGCTGCTCATCGCCGGAACAATGTGCCAATATGCGAAGTTCAATCTGCGAGTAGTCCGCATCCAAAAACACATAACCGTCTTCCGGAATAAATACTTTTCGGATCAGACGTCCCAATTCCATGCGAACCGGTATATTCTGTAAATTCGGCTCTGTACTGCTGATTCGTCCTGTCGCCGTGATCGTCTGATTGAATTTTCCATGAATTCGTCCGTCATCTTTAATATATCCCGCAAGTCCATCTGCATAGGTGGATTTCAACTTTGTAAGCTGGCGATATTCCAAAATCTTGGATACGACCGGATACTCCGGCGCCAGTTTGTCCAAAATATCCGCAGAAGTCGAATATCCTGTCTTTGTCTTTTTACCATGTGGCAGTCCAAGCTTTTCAAACAGAATCACGCCGAGCTGCTTTGGCGAATTGATATTAAACGTCTCTCCGGTCAGTTCGTAAATGTCTTTTTCCAAATCTACAATCTTTTGGCCTAATTGCTCTCCGTAGATATGAAGTGCCTCTGCAGCCACTTTTACACCATTTTGTTCCATGTCATAGAGTGTAAATACAAGTGGCATCTCAATCTCATCAAAAAGCTGCTCCATTTCTGTCTCTTTGAGTCTATCACGTAAAATCTTGCTGGATTCATATGCCGTATACGCCTCATAACAGCTTTTCTGCGCCTCATCAATCTGGTTGTCATCAATTAATATATCCAGATATTCTCTTGCAATGTCTGCAGACTCATAGTCGTTCTTCAATGGATTCAACAGATATGCCGCAACAATCGTATCAAAACAAACAGATTGATTCACATTCGGAATATACTGCATCGCATTCTTTACATCGGCGATTGCAAGCACATCTACCTCTTTTGAAAGCGTTTCCACCTGTTCTAGCAGCTCGGAAATCTCCATTCCCTGTTCTGTTGTAAACACATAGATATCTTCTTTCCCAAAGGCAAGCCCGACTCCGGTAAGCCCTGCCTCATTCACAAACAACGGCAGCACATTCTTCGTATCCTTATAAAAAGAAACACCGACACACGTTTGTTTCTTTGCCGTTTCAAATATCTTCTTCGCCTCATTTTGATCTGTAACAACCCGAAAGGCATCTTCGATACGATTTGCCGGCGCTGTCACCTCAAAACGAGACAACAGGTTTTTAAACTGCAAACGCTGAAAATACACATATGCTTCCTCCGTGTAAAGATCTCCAAGCTTTGCATCCGCAATCTCATACTCGAAATCTGCATTCACATGAATCGTTGCCAGCACCTTACTCATCTGTGCAAGATCGTAATGCTCGGAAAGTGCTTTGCTTGCACGAGGTGGTTTTAGCTCTGTCACATGTGCGTATGCATTCTCAATTGAACCATATTCTGTAATAATCTTTGTCGCAGTTTTTTCTCCGATACTTGGGACACCCGGAATATTATCCGACGTATCTCCCATCAGCGCTTTTAAATCAATAAACTCTTCCGGAGTGACCTGGTAACGTGCTTTGACATCTGCCGCATAATAATCTTCAATCTCTGTCTTCCCCTGCTTCGTCTTTGGAATTCGAATCTTTACATGCTCTGTCGCAAGCTGCAAAAGGTCGCGGTCTCCTGAGATCACAGACACTTCCATGCCCATCTCCTCACATCTTTTTGCAAGCGTTCCAAGTAAATCATCGGCTTCCAAACCCGCTTTTTCAATCGTCTTGACTCCCATTGCCTGCAGCACTTCTTTGATAACCGGAACCTGCTGACGCAGCTCATCCGCCATTGGTTTTCTGGTTCCTTTATACTCCGCGAACATCTCATGCCGGAATGTCGGCGCATGCACGTCAAACGCCACTGTCAGATACTCTGGTTTTTCTTCCTCTAAAATCTTGAACATAATATTCAAAAAACCATACACTGCATTCGTGTGAAGCCCCTCGGAATTCGTCAGATCCGGAACCCCGTAAAATGCCCGATTTAAAATACTATGTCCATCGATTAAAACGATTTTTTCACTCATTTCGTCTCTCCTGTCTGTTACATACTAAGCAATACTATACACTATTTCGCCGGTCTTTGGAAGTCCTTTCTCATCAGTCCTGCAATCGTTTCCTCCAACACTTCAAATGCTTTTTCTGGATCATCCACAGAAACCACCGACTCTTCCAATGGACATTGTCCCGTTTTTGTGCGGTTTTCAATGTAGGGCACCTTTTCTTCATAAGCGTATTCAATCCCATATATCTGTAGGATTTTTTCTGCACTTTCACTTAAAACCTGCCCGTAAACTGCCTTTGCACCACCTAAAATAGCCATAAGCGCCGCCGCTTTTCCTATAACCTTATCCGCGATCACGCCGTGCTCAAAGGCATGTCTTTCTTTTCGAAGTTCTTTCATCAGCGGTTTAATCCCGATTTCATCCGAAAGAATCGGTTCCTTTCCTCTATCCATATGACACAGCTCACTTGCTTTTCTTTTAAAAGTGCCACCGCCTGTTCTAATCTATCGTTCAAATGTCAGACCTCCTCGCTTTAACGTCAGGTACAATACCGGAAGAATCACAATCTGAATCAGCATTCCCGGTACGCCGGAGATAATCCCCGATAAAAATGCCGCCCGATTTAGAAAGGGCGCCTGTATATGCAAAAGCTGCGCTCCCACGACTAAAGAAATACCATACGCCGCTCTCCCTAAAATCATTGCCGTAAGGAGACTTGCATATACGTTTGTTTTCTTAATCATCCATCCGGTCACAATCCCGTATGCCATCAACTCCACAAACATAAAATAGACCTTCGGCACCGGTGGCATCCCTGTCAGTACAGAACTGAAAAGAGGTACCAGAATTCCGATCAGTCCTCCATAATACGGTCCAAGCAACATCCCTGCAAACAGTACCGGAATCTGTATCGGTAAAAAAATCATCCCTGCATTCTGTCCGAAAATATGGAACGCCTGCGGCAGCAAAATTCCAAGTGCCACAAGCAGTCCGCCATACGCCAGTTTCAACACTCTGACATTCGCTTTTGTTCTCTCTTCTATCATCATTCTTCTTCCTTTTGTCTTTATTTTAATGCAATCTCTTTCAATCGTTCAATGATTGGCAGATGCTGTGTACATGCGCGCTCACATTTCCCACATGCGATACATTCGGCTGCCTTCTTTGCATCGAGTCCCCAGTGATTGTTCAGACGTTCTTTTGCAGCTGTCTCCTTTCCTGTCAAAATCTGCTGGTTATAAGCATCCATAAACTTAGGAATCTCAATTTCCTTCGGACAGCCTTTGCAGTAAGCACATCCTGTGCAGAGATTGTTCAGTGCAACTCCCTTGTCCTCATACAATTTTACGATCTCTTTTGCCGGACGTTCCTCTAAGTTTTCTACCGCTTTTACTGCATCATCCACATGTGCTTTTGTTGTGCATCCGGCAAGTGTAATCGTAATTTCTTTATGGGATGCCACGAACCGAAGCGCTGCCTGCGGTACAGTCAGATCAGTTCTTTCTGTCAGATACGAAAATGCCTCCGGATTCTGCGGAATCATTCCACCGCCAAGCGGATTCATCACGACAACCCCCATTCCTTTTGCATGCGCCGCCTCAATTCCACTCTGGCGGAATCGATAATTCAATGCATTATATCCAATCAGCATCCCTTTGAATTTTCCGGTCTCTACCACTTTCTCAATATCATTTCCCTCCATATGAGAAGAAAAAACAATATTTCGAATCAGTCCTTCGGCCTTTGCCTCCTCAAAAAATCGGTAGATCACTTCCATATGTCTCTCCCAGGATTCCAGATTCAACATACACCACATATGATAAAAATCAATGTAGTCTGTCTGAAGGCGTTGCAACGACATCTCCAGTCTTCTGCGGAAATCATCTCTCGTAGGGTTCTGACCAATCGTATTAAAATTTGTCTTAGATGTCACATAAACATCACTTCTTTTCACCTGAGAGAGTGCGATTCCCGTCACAATCTCACTTTTATCATCACAATAAAATGGTGCGGTATCCCAGTAGTTAATGCCTTTCTCAAATGCATACAACGGAATCTCCGCACATTTTTCCAGTCTTCCCGCAGCGATATCTTCCTCATCATAGCGCATCGTTCCAAGTCCGATTGCAGACACTTTCATATCAGTATTTCCATATTGTTTATAATACATGTTTTCTCCTCCCGTTCTTCCAAATTCTCTTATCTTTTCTATTATAAACGATTTTCTGCTTAGGTTAAAGTTCTATTTTTATATGATATTTTTCAAGCCAGTAATTCACCTGAATGAGGTAGGCAATCATCTGCGGCGCCGCCATCAACTGACCATACCACGGTTTTCCATAATCAGATGGACTGGAAAGGAATCTTTCTACCTTTTTTGTATCCAAAAATTGACGGATTGGCGAGTCGGTCTCTGCCATAATTGCACGCATTTTCTGCACCAGGATCGCTTCATATGCTTTATCATACGTCTTTGGATAAGGAGATTTCTTTCGGAATAAAATGTCATCCGGAAGCAATCCTCTTCCTGCCTCCCGAAGCAGTCCCTTTACAACGCCTCCCTTTGCCTTCATCTCCCATGGTACGTTCCACAAGTACTCCACAATCCGATAATCCGCAAACGGCACTCTCGCTGACAAACCATAACGCGCACTCGTTCCGCCCATTCTGTCTAAGAGTGTCTGCATAAACCATTTCTGATTCAGATAGGAAATTTCTCTTCTTCGCGTTTCCAAAGCTGACTCTCCTGCAAGCCTTGGTGTTTCAGCCACTGATTTGGCATAAGTCTCCTGCACATACGCATCCATTTTTAGCGCTTCCAAAAATTCATCGGAAAGCATTGCTTTTCTCGGCGCTAAATCCATCGTCCACGGAAACGTATGCGCTTCCAGACATTCTTTTTTATGAAACCACGGATATCCTCCAAAGATCTCGTCCGCGCATTCACCGGTCAGCGCCACTTTATATTCCTTTGCCACCCGAGAGCAAAAATAAAGAAGCGAAGAATCTACATCTGCCATTGCCGGCAATCCTTTCGCATCAATTGATGCATAAAGATAGTCCGCCTGTGTGCGAGAGTCACATTCTAAGTAGTGATGTTCCGAATCCAGAAAAGTTACCATTTTTTCCACATAGGGTCTGTCCTGTGATGGTTGAAACATATTCGCTTGAAAATTCTTGTCATTCCCCACAAAGTCAAACGAAAACGTGTGCAGTCTCTTTCCCTCTTTTCTCAACTCCCTCGCACAGATTGCGGATACAAGGCTGCTATCCAACCCTCCCGACAGAAAGGTGCAAACGGGCACACCTGAAATCATCTGATTCTTCACTGCATTCTCCAACAGAAACGCTGTTTTCTCAACAGTCTGCTCATAGTTGTCCTCGTGTACCTTGCTTTCCAACTTCCAATAGCAGGAATTTTTCATTTCTGCCCCCGTATAGCTTAACAGGTGTCCCGGAAGTACCTCATCAATCCCTTTAAATACACCGCAGCCATATGTCTTTGCCGGTCCGATACTGAATACTTCATTTAATCCCTTCCGATCCAGTACCGGTTTCACGCCCGAATTGGCTAATAGCGTCTCTATCTCCGATGCAAAAAAAATCGTATCTCCCTGCCTTGTATAAAATAAAGGTTTCACGCCAATGCGATCCCGAAACAGATGCAACACTCCCAGTTTTTCATCATAAAAGGCAAACGCAAATACCCCATTCATTTGTTTTACAAAATCCGTTCCGTATGTAAACAGTCCATTCAGAACAACTTCTGTGTCATCTGTCGTCTCAAAACGCTGCCCCCTCTTTTCCAACTCTCGCCTTAGTTCTCCACAATTATAAAGTTCTCCGCTGTATACAACTGTATATCTTTTTTCACCAAAGGTTCTTGTCACAGACTGCTCTCCGACAAATCTTTTTTCATATGAATCATACCACCCAGAAATCCCACTCATCCTATATCCTCCTGCTGTTTTACGACACAAAAAACTCTTATGCTCATATCTATCAATATAGTATATGAACATAAGAGCTTTTCGGTGACAGAATTCTATTTTCCTATCAGAACCCGTTTGCCGCAAAAAGCAAATCCATACTTTCTAATATGGCTTTCCGGCACTCCTTTTTCAATTAATGATACCGCATATTGCTTCTCATCAATTTGTTTCAACGCTGCTTTGACTGTATCTTCTAAAGATTTTTCGTCACTGTCCTGCACTTTAAATTCCAATATCATCGCATCATCTATCTTATTTCTCGGCTCCAACATTACATCGTAGCGTCCAAAACCGCTTTCTCGGTTTGAAGTGATCATATATCGATTTTCAAGTTCCACCATCAGTCCCAAGACGAACCCATGATAAAATCGTTCCGGTTCTTCCCCGGATGGTCTGCTCCCACTGTCAAAAAAGCTAAACGTTGCCAGCGCTGTTTTATTCATATATGCGTTCATCGCTTTCAAGTCATCCTGCAAAAACGCTCTGATAAATGCATTATAGTTAGATGCCGTCAAAGCAAACCAATCACGCACGATATTTCGGAACATAACCATAACCTCAAAGTTTGTTATTGATAACTCATACAATTCCTTCCACTCATTGCTCGATGCATCGCACTTCACTTCGTTTACAATCTTAAGATACCCACTTGCCAAAAAAAGACTCCAAATTGCATTTTCATCTAAATCCAGTCGATTATACACAATTTGTTCATCAATCTGCGTGATAATATTTCTCCCGGCAAGTAATTCTTCAAAAGACTCTTTCACTTGGCAGGAACCCTCACGAATTATTTTTCCGATTAAACTGTTGCTGCTTGTATTCGCCCAGTATGTCCCTACTTTTTGTTTGTCAAGATAATGAATGATAGACCACGGATTATAAATATCTTTCTTATGCCCAAACGTAAATCCATCATACCAGCGTTTCACTTCGCTGTTCTTATCAGATAAATTGTACTCTTCCAACGCAGTAAAAACCTCTTCTTCCGTAAACCCAAACGCATCTGCATATTTTTCTGAGGTAGTAGTGACAACCTCTAAATTATTCAAGTCTGAAAAAATAGATTCTTTGCTGACCCGTGTTATCCCAGTCATAATTGCGCGTTCCAAATAGGGATTTGTTTTAAATGCAGCATTCAATAAGCTTCGCAAAAATGATGATAACTCATCCCAATATCCATTTACATAAGCTTCCTGCATAGGAGTATCATATTCATCCAACAAGATAATCACTTTCTTTTCATAGTATCTGCTAAGGAAATCCGACATCTTATGAATAGCCAATGTGGCAATTGTCTCATCCATATTCATAGTAACACTTTTGAAAAATATCTTTTCTTCTTTCGTTAACAAGTCCCCTTCTAATAAAAAAGTATGTTTACTGTACAAATCTGTTAAAATCTGACCAATCCTCTGCTTTGCCATTTCAAAAGTGCGTTCTTTCACATTCGCAAAAGTAATACTGATCACCGGATATGTCCCCTGCAGTTTTTGATAGGACTCCTCTTTCCATATATTCAAATGGTGAAACAAACCCGCGTTCTTCTTATGTGTTATAGAAAAAAAATTCTCTATCATACTCATTGTCAGTGTCTTCCCAAAACGTCTCGGACGAGTAATCAATGTGACATAATCTCTTCTCTCCCACCATTCCTTGATAAATAATGTCTTGTCTACATAGAATAGGTTGTTTGCTATAATGTCTTCAAATTCCTGATATCCGATCGATACCCTTCTCGGCATAATACGAACCTCCTTGTCGTCACTTTGGATTTATTATAACAGATTTCAACAGATGCGCCTATACCATAAAACATTTTTATATTTACAAAACTCCCGCGTTCATATCTATTCATATAGCATATGAACGCGAGAGTTCTCAATTGTTTACATCTTATCTAGATTCACATTAATGTAGGAAAGCAGCATGATAAATAAAGTTACGCCGATTGCTGTAATCCCATATTCCATCTGGTTTGCTGCGACACCGATCTCTGCATATTGAAGGAATGGCTTAAAAATCAAGTACAAATCCCACACACTAAAACAGAGAATCATAAGCCGCAATATCAGTTTGACAATGCTCATATTTTTTAATTTTTCATCCGATTCCCAGTATCAAACCACTCACACGAACTCCCCAAATAAATTCTTTTTGGTTGCATACATGTTTCAGTTTCGCTTTCATTAACTTCACTTTCATGGTATTCACCCCTATACTATTTTGAACCTTCAATCGCATATCTTCTTTACTATGGCTCGCCAAAATAATTGTTTTTCAATTGCCTGCGCAACCCTTAAGCGTTGTTTTATTCCAAGTCCCATTAAATGAGATAATATAACCATACACAAATCTCACGACTTTTGTTTGAGTTTTGTAACCAAACCTCCAACACAGAGCCACAAAATAATATACAACATATTTCCCTGAATAAATTGAACCATTGATACTATGAGATTTTGAGATTCATATACAGGAATTTTTAAATCCAGCAATATACTGACCGTCGGTATAATGAGAGCCGCCGCTGTTGCTATGATGAACAAAATGAAATAAAACTTATCAACCTGTTTCTGTTCAAATTTATCTCTGCCTCTGTATGTCAGCACAATACCGGCAAACAGCATCGGAAGTATTGTAAGCAAAGTAGAAATCGTATAATTACGCCCGCTCTTTGTCATTGCCTCTGTCATCGGCAATAACAGATCATAAGCTATAAACCATACAAAAATAATACTACCATATTTTATAATTGCTTTTTGAGGTTTCTCCGATAGTGCCCCAACCATGTGTCCGGCACACAGGCCTGTTGCCATATAAGCCCCCATACCAAATATATCACTAAACTTTATTAGTTCTTGATAAATCGCTGGCTGCATAGTTTCCATAAATACATCATAAATCGGAAACTTCTGCATTACGATAATCGGAACAATCACGAGTATAAGAATAAACACCCCTTCAATCAGTAAGTTTAATCTTTGTATTGGTCGCTTACCTTTAATATTGCATATACATGTAAAGCCATTTAGCACAATGCCTATCAGTATCATTGGAAGGACATATAATCCTAACAGAAGTAAAAGATTCATTTTTCCACCATCAAAGCCAAGAGATTTCCATCCCCCAACTGAATAGAAACAGTACCATATAACTAGAATGAGTATTGTCTGTATAATAGTTTTCGTTTTTTCCATGATAACCCCTCCCTGTATATTAGCAAATATAAAATGACTTTCACAAAAATTTGCGAGTGAAATTTGTATTTATTTTTGTTAACCATTAATAGAATAAATTCCAAATTCTTTATTCCAAGTACCTCCATTGGTCAAATCTTTAATTGTAAAAGTAGTATGAGTCAGGATTTCAAAATGCAAGGAATTTGTACTATATTTAAGTAATGGAGAATTCACTTGTATTGTTTCTGTTGTTCTCCCGACAAGTTTGTCATAAAAATTTCGACTGGTGTACCCTGGTTCATATACCCCTCCACTTACTTTAGTTCCTTTTAATCTATATCCCCCTTTTACATTAACAAACCGATATTTTGATGACGAAACATCATATAAATTTACTCGGTTTAAGCAGGATTTCTTATCGGACTTACAATCTAGGTTCGACTGTCTTGTTGACCTGACCGAACCGATCTGCCAAAAACTTGATCCATCCCTTGCTGATATGTGATATTGTCGCAATTACCTAAAAATTTTACTATTAAATCTCTTCCATAAGGACATTTGAAAAACATCGAAATCCCCTCCTTATGACCACTACTGTTTTTACCACATATTTAAACTAATTTTCCCTAATACCAGCGAAAAACTAGCTACCACCACATTTACCGCCACTATCCTGCAGAATTGCTCTCCACCCAAAATCAAAGACAGAAAATACAATATCAATTGTATACCAAGAATTATTCTGGTTCTTTTCCGATATACACGAACCTCTTCTTCATCCAGTTGCTTATTATGCGTTTCTACAGGTGCAAGATAAAAAATACACCCACTTCCGATTACCATAATCCACGTATATACATCTATTGTCCATCCTGCTTCCAATAGGAATTCGAAAGCAAGAAACAACAATACTACGGACATCATCAGACACCGAAATTTTGTCTTCGCATGAAATCCACCTGCATGCTTTCGCAGTGTCCAAAAGAAAATCCAAAACACGCAACTTTCAAATACACAATCACAAAAGATACCAACAGTTAATGTAATGAAAATCCCCAACAGATTATTTAAAATACCTTCTACACCATATCTTATAATCTCACGTTCACTATCAGGTATATTTTTGCCATCTACTAAATAATCTGTCAGATGTGTCGTCAAATTCAAAACTTCCGCAACTGCTTAACACTTTCATTTTCTTTTGGCTGATAATAAATACCAGCACACACTGTATTAGCCTCTACACTCGCAGTCTCTCTTACTAGCTTGATAACTACTTTTTTTACTTTCTCCGAAACTCTTTTTTTCATCTGCATTGCTCTCTCCTCCCTTCTCTGTTTTTCTATGTGCATCATATCACATAATTCTGCTCTGTGCCGAAACATGTCATAATTCATATAGATTCTTGTCATAACTCGTGTTACTGTTCACTCCGCAGCTCATAGTTTTCCATAAATCAAAAGACACAGACCTCAAAAAGCCCATGTCTTCTCCATTTTTCTATATATACAGCATCAATTTTACACAAAAATGTGTCTCTTTTATGTTTATACTCATATCTCCATGATATTTTTCTACCATTCGTTTTACACTTTTTAACCCAATACCATGAGACTCCGAATTTTTTTTCGTTGTAAGAAAATTACCGTGTTTATCTTTTCTTATCCTCTCTGGCAAAAAACTATTCTCTACCTCCAAAACAAGAATCCCATTTTTCAAAGAAAGCTCAACACCTAAAAATTTTTCTTCGGTCTCCACTGCTGCATCTATCGCATTTTGAAGCAAATTTCCAATGATAATATTCAAATCAAAGGAATGCTTCATATCTTCCGGTATTGCAACTTTTACAGTTGTATTCAACTGCATCTCCTTTGCTTTCTGAAGCATATAATTCAGAATACTATCTACTTCTCTATTTCCGGATAACACTATTTTATTAGAATTCCCCAAAAATTGCTCCATATCGCTAATATATGTTTGAAGTGCTGAAAATTCTTGTTGTTCTATCATTAATTTCATTTCATTTATATGATGTTTCATATCATGCCGTAAAATTTTTATTTTATCTTCATTTTCCAGCATTACATCTATCTGATTCGCATATGCGTTCATTTTATACTGCAACAATTCTGCTTCATATGTACGTGCGAGTGATTTCAAAAGCAAATTGTAAAAATAAAACATTAAAAAGTTAATCAGTAACAAGCCTAAGCTAACAATCGAAACCCCTACATAACTAATACTTTTTACATAAATTAATATTGCGACCAACAAAACACTACACAAAGGTATACATGTTAAAGATAATGGATAATTTTTATCAATATTTTTTCGTTCAGACACAATTTTCTCTGTTATTAGCTCACTAACAAAAATAAGAAGAATCCCCATTGTCCCATATAACTGATTATACATATTTCCATCTTTATACGGAATAAATAAAAATGAAACAAAAACGTCACACAAAAGATTCGCCATATAGATTGAAACCGTCACAAAAATATTCTCTTTCCATACTTTTGTATACATTCTTACTAGCAAAGCAATGCCCACTAGATTGCACACAATATTTATCCAAACACGTTGAAACAATAAATACAATGCCGTATTCACAATCCAAAAGAGCAAATAGCATGCAACTTCTTTCACCCTGCTTAACTTTGTCTCTTCCAAAAAGATGCGGATAAATCGATACGTCACATACATTCGAAATAAATTCGACCCCGCACACACAATGATATCCATCATATTTTTATAATTCCTTTAACAATTTTTCTCTGACCTGTTTTCGCTGCGCCTGACTGATCGTCAGTACTCTCCCATTGTCCAATTCCACAGTTTCATATGTATACCGTGCGATACGCTGCTTATTTACCACATACGATTTATGAATTACAAGAAAATCTTCCGGCAATTCCTTGATAATATTTTTCAGCTTTCCGTAAAATTCCTTTTCGCCACTTGTAGTGAGCAATCTAACTTTTCGTCCATCACTCACAAAGCAAAGAATATCTCCATAAGGCACATAATAATACTCTTTACCCAATTGGAATTCAAAGCGCTTTGTGTTTCGCCCGACAATCTTTAGTGCCAATGCAAGCGTCTCTTCAATCTTTTCTTCCTCAATCGGCTTTACAATGAAATCCATCGGCTGCACCTTAAACAACTGCTGTGCATACGACTGTTTCCCCGATATATAGATAATCTACATCGTATGGTTTTCCATCTGCTTTCGGATAAATATCCCCGCATCAATTCCACTCACTTCAAACAATTCGATATCCAAATACAGAATATCCAACTGTTTTCCCGTTTCTAAATAAGCACAAAGTTCTTCCCCGGAATTCCAGACATGGATATCCATCTTTACATTTCTCTTTTTCCCATACTTCAAAACAACATCTTCTATAAAAGCACATGTATTTTTTCCATCATCACATATTCCAATCTGATACATTTCCCACCTCAAGTATATACACCCAAATTTGCAAAAAAACTCTTTAGAATTTTCTAAAGAGTTTACATCAAATGCAGGTGGTGGGACTTGAACCCACACGAGGTTGCCCCCGCAAGATTTTGAGTCTTGTGCGTCTGCCATTCCGCCACACCTGCTTACCCAAGAAGCATTTTTACTTCTTTTTATTAAGTTGTTGTCTCAACACAATGTATATTACCATATGCCACTATGAAATGCAAGTCTTTTTTGAAATTTTTTCAATTTTTTTAACAATTGCTACTGTTCACCCAAATGAGCATCTCCGCACACAGCGGTGAACAGCAGCTGACATTTCCCTTATTTCAATTTCTGACCAATCTCAAAGCAGTCGAATGTCGCAAAGTAATCTGCCGGTGTTTCGGCTCTTCGAATCAGCTTCGGAGTACCATCTTCCTGTAATAAAATCTCTGCTGATTTCAATTTTCCATTATAGTTATATCCCATTGCAAATCCATGTGCTCCTGTGTCATGAATGACTAGCAGATCTCCGATATCAATCTTTGGCAACATACGGTCTACTGCAAATTTATCGTTGTTTTCGCAAAGTGATCCGGTAATATCATATTTATGGTCACAAGGTGCATCTTCTTTTCCCATCACTGTGATGTGGTGGTATGCTCCATACATTGCAGGTCGCATCAGGTTTACCGCACATGCGTCACATCCGATATATTCTTTATACGTGTGCTTCTCATGAACTGCTTTTGTCACAAGGCAGCCGTAAGGTCCCATCATGTAGCGCCCAAGCTCTGTGTAGATTGCCACGTCTCCCATTCCGGCAGGAACAAGTACTTCCTCGTACACTTTTCTGACTCCTTCTCCGATCGCTCTGATATCATTCGGCTCTTGATCCGGTCGATACGGAATTCCGATTCCGCCTGACAGGTTGATAAATTTAATGTGCGCTCCTGTCTCTTTTTGTAATTTCACTGCCACTTCAAACAAAATCTTCGCAAGCATCGGGTAATATTCATTCGTAACCGTATTGCTCGCCAAAAATGCGTGAATTCCGAATTCTTTTGCCCCTTTTGCTTTCAAAATCTTAAATGCCTCAAACAACTGCTCCGTTGTCATTCCATACTTGGCATCCCCAGGATTATCCATAATGTCATTGCTGATTTTAAACAATCCTCCCGGATTATAACGGCAGCTAATCGTCTCCGGAATATGCCCGATTGCATTCTCCAAAAATTCAATATGTGTGAAGTCATCTAAATTGATAATTGCCCCCAGTTTGTCTGCATAGACAAATTCTTCCGCCGGAGTTGCATTGGAAGAGAACATGATATCTTTCCCTACTGCTCCAAGCGCCTCAGACAGCATCAATTCTGTATAAGATGAGCAGTCACAGCCGCAGCCGTATTCTCTTAAAATATTAATCAAAAATGGATTCGGAGTTGCTTTTACTGCAAAATATTCTTTATAACCTTTATTCCATGCAAAAGCCTCTTTCAATGCTTTTACATTTTCACGAATTCCCTTTTCATCGTACAAGTGAAACGGTGTCGGAAATTCTTTTACAATCTCATCTAATTTTTCTTTTGTAACAAACGGTACTTTATTCATCAATGGCTCTCCCTTCATACGTCAAATTAGAATCACTATACCTTTTTTCTTTTTATTTGTCAAGAAAAAGGATACCCCCAACTCGCAACTAAAAAAAGGAACAGACGATATTCGCCTGCCCCTTTGCATTGTTGTGTTGTGGTCTGTATAAAACTTTTAACTATTTCCTTAATCCTAATCTCTCGATTAATGTACGGTATCTTTCAATGTCAGTTTTCTTTAAGTAAGCGAGTAAACCTCTTCTCTGTCCTACCATTTTAAGAAGACCTCTTCTTGAATGATGATCCTTTGGATTAGCTTTGAAGTGTTCTGTCAACTCATTGATTCTTGCTGTTAATACAGCGATCTGAACTTCCGGTGAACCTGTGTCGCCTTCTGTTCTAGCATATTCTGCCATAATAGCTTGTTTCTTTTCTTTTGCGATCATGCTATGACCCTCCTGTTTTTCTTTAATTTAACACCTGACATTAAGTGACGGTTGGAGTATCCTGTCACCGAACATCGGTTTTTTCATACTTAATGAGTATATCATACTTTTACACCAGTGTAAACTACTTATTTTTAAAAATTACTGTCGAAACCTTGAAGCCGCTTACGCCCATATGCGATATCCTGTTCCACCTGCTCGCGAAGCATCTCTACAGAATCGAATTTTTTTTCCGGTCTCACATACTCGTAAAGCGCTACCTCAATTTTCTTTCCATAAGCGTCCCCGTGATAGTCAAATACAAATGTTTCAATTCCCATCTGTTCTTTCTCTGAAACTGTCGGTTTGCAGCCGATATTAGAGATTCCTCCATAAAGCATGCCATCAATGCGAATTGAACTGACATAGACTCCGTTAGGCGGAAGCAGTTTCTCTTTTTCTGCAACAATGTTCATCGTCGGAAATCCAAGCTTTCTCCCAAGCTGCTTACCATATTGTACTTCTCCTGTGACGGTATACGGGTATCCAAGAAGCTGTGTAACCAGTTTCATATTCCCTTTTTTCACTTCTTCTTTAATGTAAGTACTGCTTATTTCTCTATCTTCATAGCACTTCTTTTCAATCACTTCCACCTCATACCCGTATTCCCCACTATACTGCTGCAACATATGATAATCACCTTTTTTCTGATATCCAAAGTGAAAATCCGTGCCAACTACAATATACTCGGCATGAAATTGTTTCACCAAAATTTCTTTTATGAAAGTCTCCGCCTCAATTTTCGAAACTGCCTCGACAAATGGGCATTCCACCAGATAATCCACCCTGCCAAAAAGGCGTCCTGCGCGTTCTTCGTTCGTAATCAGACTTTCTTTTTTCTTTTTTATTTTTTCGTACAAGGGTGCCATGTCAAATGCAAACACAACGCTGTCTACACCGTCATTTTTCTGATGCTCAATGACCCGCTCGATCAATGTCTCATGTCCTCTGTGAAGACCATCAAATTTCCCCAATGTAATTGCAGTCTTTTTGTCATTTTGATAGAACTGCATTCCCTTGATATATTGCATGTTTTTTCCTCTTATCGTTACTCATTTTTATCAAAAAACATTTTGACTATTTTAAACATCTTTTGTTTCTGCTGATATGCGTAAATCGCAATGAACTGTCCGGAATTACTGTAAACTCTCACATATTCCCCGTCAATCAGATCTTTTGACTCATTGATATGCTTTTCAAAAAACATATTCCCATTACACACAAGCGCTTCATAAGGGCGTTTAAGTGTCACCGCCTCGTACTGCCCAAACATTTCATCAATTGGAACTAATATCTCTGAAAGTAATCCCGCTTCCTTTTTCTGTCTGACTTCCTCCAATGTATAGCTGTCCTCCAAAGTAAACCTGCTTACTTTTGTGCGGGTGAGTTCCTCCATGCAGCCACCACAGCCGAGTATCTCTCCGATATCATGGCACAATGTGCGGATATAGGTTCCTTTAGAGCAGGAGACTTCCATCCGCACGCGCGGAAGCGAAATCTCTTTAATCCGAATCTCGTAGATAATAACCGGACGAGCTTTTCTCTCAACCTCAATTCCTGCTCTCGCCAGTTCATATAATTTTTTCCCATTGACTTTTAACGCAGAATACATCGGCGGTACCTGTAAGTATTCTCCTACAAATTCCCCGATGCATCTTTCTACGGCATCATTGTCAATTCCATCCATCGCTTTTTCGGATAACACTGTTCCGGATATATCCTGAGTGTCCGTTGCCTTTCCAAGTAAAAGTACTGTCTCATATGTCTTATCCTTATCCGTCAGCATATCGCATAATTTTGTCGCTTTTCCAAGGCAGACCGGAAGAACGCCCGTCGCATCCGGATCCAATGTACCGGTATGCCCGATTTTTTTCTGTCCGATAATTCCCCTTAGTTTTGCGACTACATCATGTGATGTAAATCCTTTTTCTTTACGTATATTAATGACTCCGTGTACCATATTTTCTTCCTTTTTATAATTGTAAATGAATCTGTCCGGACAGATTGTTGATCACATCATGTACCGTTCCTTTCATCGTCACACCGGCCGCTTTTTTATGGCCTCCTCCACCGAAATACTGTGCGATTCTGCTGACGTCCACATCACCAGATGCACGCAGGCTCACTTTGTACTCATGCGGAGCAGTCTCATATAAAAGAACGGCAACTTCCACACCTTTCGTCACCCGAAGCTGACTGACAATTCCTTCTAAATCTTTCGGTGTGACACCATGAAATTCCATCATACGCTGTGTAATATAGGATACAATACATTTTCCATCCATAAACAGAAAACTTTCAAACAATGCCCTCCCCAAAATCTGATTCTGAGCATACGTCTTTTCATAAAATGTCTTTTCGATGATCTCAGAGGCATTGATCCCTTTCCGCATCAGGTTCGCTGCCGCCTCCATCGTCTCCGGCGCCGTACATGAATACTGGAACACTCCTGTATCATGCACAATTCCAAGATACAGACATTCAGCCGTCTCTTTTGTGATCTTTTCTAAATCCAAAAGCCGGTATACAAGCTCCGAAGTAGAACTTGCTTCCGGGAAAATATAATTTTGATCTGCAAACGCAAGATTACTAATATGATGGTCTACGCAGAACGTCTCTTTTGCATGTTCAAAAAGCGCCTTTGAAAATCCGAGACGTTCTTTATCACCACAGTCAAGCACAATAAACAGATCATATTCTTTTTTGTCCGGCACCTCGTGACGAATCTCTTTCGCCGCCTTGATAAAATGAAAACTATCCGGTATGTCTTCCAGATAGACATCCGCCTGAATCTCTTCATAGTTTTCTTTGATGTACTGGTACAACCCAAGACAGGAGCCGACACAATCACCATCCGGACGCACATGACCGCCAATGGCGACTGTTTTTACATGTTTCAAGACTTCCTTTAACATCTTATTCTTCCTCTTCTTTTAAATCCTTTGTCACATCATCAATCATTTTCGACATTGCCACACCATATGCGATAGACTGATCCATCACAAATTTTATTTCCGGCGTGTTTCTCATATTCAGCTTCCTTGCCAGCTCTCTTCGGATATATCCTTCTGCGCTCTGAAGACCTTTGATTGTGTCTTCCTGCGCTTTCTCATCACCGAGCACACTGATATATGCTTTGCATGTCTTCAAATCCGGCGCTACTTCCACCGCCACAACGGAGGTCATTGGTGCAACACGAGGGTCTTTGATGCCCCCGCGGATAATGTTGCTTAATTCTTTTTGCACCTCTCCGTTTACTCTTGTATTTTTAATACTGTTTTTTCTCAATTCTTTTCCTCTTTTCTTATCTTGGTATCTCTACCATTTTATAAGACTCTACCTGATCGCCTTCTTTTACATCATTAAATTTCTCGAAGACAAATCCACATTCATAACCTGCTTTTACTTCTTTTACATCATCTTTAAAACGTTTTAACGAAGCAAGACCTCCATCAAAGATTACAACTCCATCACGGATAATACGTGCAGAACATCCTCTCTCAAATGTACCGTCAAGCACATATGCACCAGCAATCGTACCTACGCCTGAAGCCTTAAATGTCTGACGAACCTCTGCATGACCGAGTACTTTTTCCTCAAACACCGGATCTAACATACCTTTCATGGCAGCTTCCACGTCTTCAATCGCATTGTAGATGACACGATATAATCTTACATCCACACCTTCACGCTCCGCAATCTCTTTCGCAGTTGCATCCGGTCTTACATTGAATCCGATGATGATTGCGTTGGATGCAGATGCAAGTGTGACATCAGACTCGTTGATTGCACCGACACCACCGTGGATGATCTTTACAACGACCTCGTCATTTGACAATTTCAAAAGACTCTGTTTTACTGCTTCCACAGAACCCTGTACATCTGCTTTTACAACAATACCAAGTTCTTTGACATTTCCTGCCTGAATCTGGCTGAACAGATCATCTAAGGACATCTTTGATTTTGTATCGTCTAACAGTTTCATTCTTCCCTGTGAAATGAATGTCTCTGCAAAGTTTCTTGCTTCTTTGTCATTGCCGCATCCGACAAATACTTCTCCGGCATTCGGCACATCATTCAGACCAAGGATCTCTACCGGAGTAGAAGGACCTGCCTCTTTTACTCTTCTTCCTTTGTCATCCATCATCGCTCTTACTTTCCCGTAAGCAGAACCTGCTGCGATGGCATCTCCGACACGAAGTGTACCTTTCTGTACCAGTACTGTCGCCACAGAACCTTTTCCTTTATCAAGCTCTGCCTCGATCACAAGACCTCTTGCGCGGCGGTTTGGATTCGCTTTTAATTCCAATACTTCCGCTGTCAGAAGGATCATCTCCATCAAGTCTTCAATTCCTTCTCCTGTCTTTGCAGAAACCGGTACAAAGATTGTGCTTCCACCCCAGTCCTCTGCAATCAGCTCATACTCTGTCAATTCCTGTTTTACACGATCGATATTTGCACTAGGTTTATCAATCTTGTTTACTGCAACAATGATTTCAATTCCAGCTGCTTTCGCATGGTTGATTGCTTCTACAGTCTGAGGCATTACGCCGTCATCTGCCGCAACAACAAGAATCGCAATATCTGTGGAATTAGCGCCACGCATACGCATTGCTGTAAACGCCTCATGTCCAGGTGTATCTAAGAATGTAATCTTCTCTCCGTTTACTGTCGCCACATATGCACCAATATGCTGTGTGATACCACCTGCTTCACGGTCGATCACATTTGTATTACGGATTGCATCCAGAAGGGAAGTTTTACCATGGTCAACATGCCCCATAACACACACAACCGGCGGACGTTTTTTCATCTTGCTTTCGTCTTCTTCATCTTCTTTTAACAATTCTTCAATGACATCTACTACTTCTTCTTTTTCGCAGAGCACTTCAAATTCCATTGCGATTTCCTCTGCAGTATCGTAATCAATTTCTTGGTTTACTGTCACGATTTTTCCCTGTAAAAACAATTTTTTTACAATTGCAGACGGCTGAATCTTCATCGCATCTGCAAGTTCTTTGATTGTAAGTACTTCCGGGATCGTGATCATCTTAATCTTTTCTTCCACTTTTTCCTCTACCTTTGGCTGCGGCTTTTGCTGCAACGGCACATTTTTTGTCTTTTTCCCTTTTGGTCCTCTTTCCTCATGGTCATCTTTGCGATAATCTTTTTTCTTATTAAAATTATCTTTTTGTTTCTGACGCTGTGGCTTCTGCTCAGGAACTACCGGTGCCGGAATTGAAGGCGCGCTCTTTCTGTTATCGTTTCTTCTGTCGTTTCTTCTATTATCATCTCTGCGGTCATCTCTTCTGTCATCACGTCTGTTGTCATCGCGTTTTTGACCCTGATAATTGTTGTTCGGTCTTTGATTATTATTTGCTCTCTGCGCATTATTATTCTGTCTTTGTCCCTGACCTGCGTTGTTGTTTCTCTGACCCTGGTTATTATTTGGTCTCTGACCATTCTGTCTCTGACCCTGATTGTTTCCGTTTCTCTGTCCTTGATTGTTGTTCTGTCCATCTCGTCTCTGTGTTGGACGATTGCCTTGACGGGAACCATTTTGAGAATTCTGCGGCCTGAACACCTGCACAATATGCTTTTTCTTCGGTTCTTCTTTTGTATCCCCACCGCCAAAGCTGCTTTTTACAGCCTCAATCTGCTCATCACTCAATGAACTCATATGGCTGGTTACCTCTATATTTTTTTCTCTCAGAACATCAAGTACTTCTTTGTTTGTTTTATTTAGCTCTTTTGCTAATTCATGCACTCGCACTTTTGTCATACTAACTACCTCCTCTATGCAATCGTATATCCTTCTGTTTCCAAATGTTTCTTGATCCCTTTTGCAAACTCTGCATCTGTCACTGCAAGTGTCGCCCGGAATTCTTTTCCCATTGCATGCCCCAAGGTATCTTTATCCCCATAAAAATAAATTGGCACTTCATAGAAATCACACATATTTTTAAACTTCTTCTTTGTATTCGCCGATGCATCCTCCGCCACAATCACAAGCTCTGCCATACCGGTCTTTACTTCTTTTTCGGTACAGAATTCACCGCTTGCCGTCTTTCCTGCTTTCGTGGCAAGGCTGACTAACGATAATGCTTTACTCGATTTCAAGCGCATTCATCTCCTTTTCCAGCTTTTCATAAACTTCTTTTGGAATTGCCTGCTTAAAAGACCGCTCTAACCCTTTGTTTTTCACCGCTTTTTCAAAACATTCTTTTGAAAAACAAAGATATGCTCCGCGCCCGTTCTTTTTTCCTGTCGCATCCAGTTCAAATGTATCTTCGGAAGTTTTCAAAACACGCATCATTTCTTTTTTACTTTTCATCTCTTGACATCCTACACATTTTCGCATAGGAATCTTTTTGTTATTACTCAACAAATCACTCCTGACTACACTAATTCATCTGGCATCTCTTCATCTGCTTCCTCAGACACTTCTGTGGAAAGATTCATATAATTTTCCGGAAGTTCACCGGCTTCAATCGCCTGTGTCTCGCTCTTGATATCAATCTTGTATCCTGTCAGACGTGCAGCCAGTCTCGCATTCTGTCCTTCTTTTCCGATTGCAAGTGACAACTGATAATCCGGCACAATCACACTTGCTGTCTTTTCATCCGGATCAGCCATTACAGAGATGACTTTTGCCGGACTAAGTGCATTCTCAATCAAGATCGCCGGATTGTCGCTCCAGTTGATGATATCAATCTTTTCTCCGCGAAGCTCACTTACGATTGCATTGACTCTCGCACCGTTCATACCAACACATGCTCCGACCGGATCTACATCCGGGTCATTTGACCACACTGCAATCTTTGTACGGGAACCGGCTTCTCTTGAGATGCTCTTAATCTCAACAATTCCTTCTTTTACTTCTGCAACCTCAGACTCAAACAGACGTTTCACCAGTTCCGGATGTGTACGGGAAACTAAAATCTTTGGTCCTTTTGTTGTATTCTTCACTTCTACGATATAGAGTTTGATACGTTCTGTAGGCTTAAACACTTCGCCTTTTACCTGCTCATTCTCAGTCAGCATCGCATCTGCTTTTCCAAGGTTAATACTTACATTCTTGCCAACATAACGCTGCACGATACCAGTCACGATATCTTTCTCTTTTTCAAAATACTGATCGTACACTACTTTTCTCTCTTCTTCACGGATTTTCTGAAGAATTAAGTTCTTTGCATTCTGTGTTGCAATACGTCCAAATTCCTTTGACTCCACCGGAATCTGAACAATATCGCCGAGCTCAAATTTTGAGTCGATCATTTTTGCATTTGCAAGGCTGATCTCCATCACATCGTCTTCCACTTCTTCTACAACTGTCTTTTCCGCAAACACAGAGTAGTCACAAGTCTCACGATTCATCACTACTTTGATATTATCTGCTTTTCCAAAATGATTTTTACATGCGTTAATCAGAGAATTCTCAATTGCATCTAATAAAGTCTCTTTACTGATATCCTTTTCCTGCTCAAGAATTGTCAACGCTTCTAATAATTCTGTGTTCATTTTTTCTTTCCTCCTGATTTAAAAATCCAATGCCAAACGAATCAAAGCGATCTCGCTTCGTTCAAATGTCTTTGTTGTCTCATCTTCATATTCAATCGTCACGGTATCCTGATCGTATTCTTTTAGAATTCCGATAAATTCTTTCTGTCTGTCAATCGCACGGTAAGTACGGATCTCCACTTCTTCTCCGATACTTCTTGCAAAGTCTTTCTCTTTTTTCAAAGGTCTTCCAAGTCCTGGAGAACTCACTTCAAAGATATACGTATCTTCGATATAGTCTTTCTCATCCAAAATATCTGAAAACGCTCTGCTTACCACTTCACAATCGTCTACCGAAATTCCTCCCGGTTTATCAATATATGCCCGAAGATACCAGTTTCCTCCCTCTTTTACATACTCAACGTCCACCAACTCAAATCCATTGCTTTCAACGATTGGTAATAGAAGTTCTTCTGTTTTTTGTTCGTATACTTCTCTTTTAGACACTGTCAACCTTCCTTTCTTATACCAACAAATAAGAGTGAACATTACGTCCACTCTTCTGCCGATTTCTTATGTAACTAACATACACTATAGCACTCATTCTCAATAAATGCAAGGGTATTTTCAAAATTTCTCATTTCAGGGTTATCGTTTTGTTCCGATTCCATCACGTCTTGCCAGTTTCAGACGATTCAATGTCACTTCTTTTTCTTTATATAGAACCTTTTGCTCAACTCCTTCTTCAAGCAGATATACCTGTTCCAGTTCATCTTTTTTCTGTAGTTTGATTCCGCGCACTCCGACGGCACCTTTTTTCTTTTCCGGCACCTCTGTCGACGCAAACCTCAGAAAATATCCATTCATCGTCTGAAGCACAATGCTTTGTCCCTCTGTCACAACCTGTACACAGATCACTTCATCCTCTTCTAAAAGCTTTGTCGCTGCGATGGTTCGTTTTGCCACCTGAAATTCACTTCCATCCACCTGCTTTAACATACCTTGTTTTGTCGCAAACAACAGCTTTGCCATAGAGAGACTTCCCTCATCACACACAAACACAATCTGTTCTTCGGTGCTGTTGTAATTACTCAAATTATCAATCGGAGTTCCTTTATCCCTGAATTTTCCATATGGAATATCCGGCACCTTCACCTGATGCATCTTTCCTGCATTCGTAAACAAACATATTTTTCCGGTATTGAGACAGGAAACTATATATTTATTCTCCGAGTCTGCTGCTTCCCTGTTTCTTTCATAGGTCGACACATCCACCGTTCTCGCATATCCAAAACGATCCATCAAAAATACAACTTCCTGCTCTTCGATCTTCTTTTCTTCAAACACTGCTTCTTCTGCATTTTCGACAATCGTCCGTCGTTTTCTTGCATATGTCTTTTTAATCGCATCCAAATCTTCTATAATTACTTCCGCCATCGAATCATAATTATTCAAAATATCTTCATAGCGGGCAATACTTTTAAGTGTCTGCTCATGTTCTGCCTGCAATGCCTCAATCTCCAGACCAATCAGTTTGTACAGGCGCATCTCCAGGATTGCTGTCGCCTGTCTTTCTGTAAACCGGAGCATCGAGGCCATCTTTTTTGAAATATTAGATTTGAATTTGATATTCTCTGTGATACCGTCAGTCAGACACGATTTTGCCTCTTTGATCGACTTGCTGCCACGCAAAATTTCAATAATCAAATCAATGACATTACATGCCTTGATCAAACCTTCCTGAATCTCTTTTTTATCCAACTCTTTTGCAAGCAGTGTCTTGTATTTTCTCGTCGCAACATCAAACTGAAAATCTACATGGTGCTCGATAATTGATTTCAGTCCCATCGTCTCTGGTTTCCCATTTGCAACGGCAAGCATATTCACTCCAAATGTATCTTCCAGACGAGTCTTTTTGTAAAGCATATTCTTTAAGTTTTCCACATCTGCATCTTTTCGAAGTTCGAGCACAATCCGAATTCCTTCTTTGGATGACTGATTGGAAATATCTGTGATGTCATTCGTCTTTTTGCTCTCCACAAGGGACGCCACATCGTTTAAAAATTTTCCGATTCCTGCACCGATCATTGTGTAAGGAATTTCTGAAATCACAAGACGTTTCTTTCCGCCTTTCAATTCCTCCACTTCCACTTTTCCGCGAATCTTAATCTTTCCGGATCCCGTCTCATAAATGTTCAAAAGATCGTCTTTGTTGACTACGATACCGCCCGTCGGAAAATCCGGTCCTTTGATATGTTTCATCAACTGCTTTGTCGTGATCTCACTGTTTTTCATATACGCTTTCACCGCATCGATCACTTCGCCTAAATTGTGTGTTGGAATACTTGTCGCCATTCCGACTGCGATTCCCTCTGCACCGTTTACCAAAAGATTCGGGATACGTACCGGAAGCACCTCCGGTTCTTTTTCCGTCTCGTCAAAGTTCGGAGCAAAGTCCACAACTCCTTTGTCCAAGTCTGCAAGAAATACCTCCTGTGTCAGTTTTGCAAGACGAGCCTCCGTGTAACGCATCGCAGCAGCGCCGTCTCCCTCGATAGAGCCGAAGTTTCCATGTCCGTCCACAAGAATCATTCCTTTTTTGAATTCCTGTGCCATTACGACAAGTGATTCGTAGATGGAACTGTCTCCATGCGGGTGGTATTTACCCATCGTATCCCCGACGATACGCGCACATTTTCGATATGGTTTATCATAGCGGATACCAAGTTCATGCATATCGTAAAGTGTTCTTCTCTGCACCGGCTTCAGACCATCTCTGACATCCGGCAACGCTCTTGCCACAATGACACTCATCGCATAATCGATATATGATTTTTTCATGATATCCGAATATTCGGTTCTTATAATTTGTGAATCCTGCATCTTTTGTTGCCTCCTATATATCTAACTCTGCTTCTGTCGCATTTTCATAAATAAACGCACGTCTCGGAGGCACTTCACTTCCCATCAGCATCTCCGTCACAGAAGATGCCATTCTTGCATCTTCAATCTCGACAAGCTTTAGCATTCTCGTCTCCGGATTCAGCGTTGTCTCCCACAACTGGTCTGCATCCATCTCACCAAGACCTTTGTATCTTTGCAGCGTAAATGGTCCTTTCTGACGTTTGCGATAGCGCTCCAGCGCTTTGTCGTCGTACAGATATTCCTCTTCCCCTTTTTTCGGCATCGCCTTGTAAAGCGGAGGCATCGCAATATAGACATGTCCTTCAAAAATCAATTCCGGCATAAACCGATAGAACAATGTCAATAATAATGTAGAAATGTGAGCGCCATCCACGTCCGCATCAGCCATAATGATGATCTTGTTATAACGGAGTTTTGTGATGTCGAAATCATTACCATACCCTTCCGAAAATCCACAGCCAAAGGCATTGATCATCGTCTTGATCTCCGCGTTGGCAAGTACCTTATCGATACTTGCTTTTTCCACATTCAAAATCTTTCCGCGGATTGGCAGGATTGCCTGATAAGAGCGGTCTCTCGCCGTCTTTGCGGAACCTCCCGCAGAATCTCCCTCCACGATAAAAATCTCACATTTGCTCGCATCTCTGCTCTCACAGTTTGCAAGCTTTCCATTGCTGTCAAACGAATATTTCTGCTTCGTCAACAGATTCGTCTTTGCCTTCTCCTCCGTCTTACGGATTTTTGCCGCCTTCTCCGCGCAGCTGATTACTTTTTTAAGCGTATCCAGATTCCGGTCAAAATAGCGCACAATCTCCTCCCCGGTCACCTTTCCGGTCGCCTTTGCTGCATCCGGATTGTCCAGCTTTGTCTTCGTCTGCCCTTCAAAACGCGGATCCGGATGCTTGATTGAAACAATCGCCGTCATCCCGTTGCGAATATCCGCTCCTGTAAAATTGCTGTCCTTCTCTTTTAAAATGCCAAGTTCTCTCGCGTACTGGTTCATCGCCGTCGTAAACGTCGTCTTAAATCCCGTCAAATGTGTTCCACCCTCTGCATTGTAAATATTATTACAAAATCCGAGTACGTTCTCATGGAACTCATTTACATACTGGAATACAACTTCCACTTCAATCCCTTCTGACTCACCTTTAAAATAAATCGGCTCATGTATCGCCTCTTTCTTCTGATTCAGATCACGGATAAATCCAAGTATTCCGTCTTCCTCATGATATTCAATATGTTCTGTCTGCGCTCCGCGTCTGTCCTCAAAAATAATCGTCAGATTCGGATTCAGATACGCAGTCTCATGGAGACGACTTTTTACTTCCTCCGCCTTGAATCTCGTCTTCTCAAAAATCGTGTCGTCCGGCAGGAAATTCACTTCTGTCCCCGTTTTTCTCGTCTTTCCAATAACCGGAAGCAACCCGTTTTCAAGCTCTACAACCGGAATCCCCCGCTCGTATCGGTCGTGATGAATTGCACCTTCCCTGCTGATCTTGACGTCCATATAAATAGAAAGTGCATTTACAACCGAAGAGCCAACCCCGTGCAGCCCGCCGCTTGTCTTATAAGCTGTATCATCAAATTTTCCACCTGCGTGAAGTGTCGTATATACAATACGCGCTGCGGATACCCCCTTTTGGTGCATCCCGACAGGGACACCTCGCCCATTGTCGATCACCGTTGCAGAACCATCTTTTTCCAGTATGACCTGAATCTTGTCACAGTACCCCGCAAGATGTTCATCTACCGCATTGTCCACAATCTCATAGATCAAATGATTGAGCCCCTTCGTAGACACACTTCCAATATACATTCCCGGTCTTTTTCTGACCGCTTCCAGTCCTTCTAATATAGAAATACTATCTGCATCATATGTATTTTGTTTCGCCATTTACTTAAAACCCTCTCTTTTTCATACTGCACCCATCATAACACAAACAAAGGTTCGTTTCAAATAAATTCTTCTACCCCATGATGACTTTTGCTAAAACGTCTGACAGCAGCTCCATCGCATTTCGCATTTCCTCCACAGTGTTTGTCTGGGCACCTGCCTCGATCAAAAGAGATTTTGGCATCATATGGAGACTGTAACGGTACCCTTTCAGATAGATTTTCCTTGCAAATCCCGGATACATACTCTCTGATGCAAGCTGCATCTGTAGAGAAAACGACAGATTATCCTGAATATAAGGATTTGGAAGATATGCGATATCTCCATTGGCTTTTGTTCTGCTAAGTCCATTGAAAAACATGATCTTTGCCGCCTGTTTTCCATTTGCCTCCGTCACCAGATGTGTATCATTGCCGACCCCATCACGGTGCAGATCAATCACAACCTCAATACTTGGATTTTCTTCCAATATTTTTCTGACCCCCACTTCCGAAAATTCGTACGCTTTGCTTCGGTCTAATTTCCCGTCGATCAAATCATACACGCCGTCATGATGGATGGTTGAAATTCCCTTCGCATTCAAAAGCTCTGACAAATATGCTCCCATCCCGACGATACTTGTTCCGACATCTCCCTCGACAGAATCCACAAAAGTCTCCTGCGAGTGAGTATGAAAGATAAGTACTTTTGGTCCTTCCCCACTTGTGTCAATATGCATATCTTTTGCGAGAAGCTCATCCACATTTAACTGCTCCTGCCCGATCATCGTTGTACTGTCCACCGTATAGTAATGGCTCACCAGATAGTTAAAATCTCTCAGCTGCTCTATTGATACGGTCACTGGTTCCGTTTTCACTTCCTTGGCATCTTTTTCTGCGTGACTTCCGTCCCCGTTGATCAGATTTCCATTCTCGTCCACCTCATTTTCATCTGCCGCCTGCCTTGCCATGATCATTTCATAGGTCGCAGTATCTTCAATTTCAGATTCATAAGTTCCTTTCCCTTCCACATAACTTCCAAGCGGAATCATCTGCATCGCTTTTTTTGCAATCCATGTATTCCAATCTGTCTTTTCTTCTTTTTCCGCATAAAAAAGTCCTGGCATAAAAGACCTTTCCGTCATTCTCACAAGATTTTCCCGCAGACTCCACTTCCATTCTTCCGTAATCTGCGTTCCACCTTGAAATAATATATATATGCCAAGACAAAAGATCAAACTGCCCGACAATATTGCTAAACTCCTATTTTTTCTCATATTTCTCTCCTAACAGAATCTTTAGAGCTTTAACAATATATGTTGCCTTTTTGATAATTATGAGCATGTCCTCTCCGAAAACAAAATATTTAATCCCTCAGAAATCGTATATCCGATTCGTTTGATTGTCTCATCAATATCTTTCGGGGTCACAAACATTCCATTTAAATGCGGAGAGATCAGTTCTTTGATCAGTTCATATTTCTCCGTCGCATTATATCCCTGCAAAACGACCCCGACGCCTTTTAGTGTCTCGGATGTCTCCAGTGCCGCAATCAAATTTTCCATCGTGTCATTGACAATCGTAGCTGCATCTACAACCGTCGGCACACCAATGGCAATGACCGGAACCCCGATTGTCTCTTCTGTAATTCCGTTTCTGTGATTTCCCACACCGGAGCCCGGATTAATTCCCGTATCTGCAATCTGAATGGTTCGATTCAGTCTCTTGCTGTTCCTTGCGGCAAGCGCATCCACCGCAATGACCAAATCCGGTTTTGTCTCTTTTACAATCCCTTTGATGATCTCTAATGTCTCCATACCGGTCTGCGCCATAACCCCTGGAACGATTGCGCTTGTCATGTGCACAGCATCTTCCCCCATTGCGTATTTACCATACTCTTTTACAATATGTCTTGTAATTGCCAGATTATCGACTACATGTGGTCCTAATGCATCCGGTGTCACCTGACGGTTTCCAAGACCTGCCACCAATACAACATAGTCCTCTTTTTCGATTTTTATGAGCTCTTTGATATATTTTGCCAGTTCTTCTGAAATTTCCCTGTGATATTCCTCGTCTGGGACGGCCATATTCGGTGCTTCCATCGTAATATATGTGCCGACAGGTTTCCCCATCGCGCGAGCCCCTTTTTCCGTCTCAATCTTTACTTTCGTGATTCGTATCTCCCGCTCTTTGTCATACTCCTCTTCCAAGATAACTCCCTGAACTTCCACATGATCCGATTCAAATCGCTCTTTTTCCTCCAATGCTAAATCTGTATGAATACTATACTTTTCCAACATCTCAACTTCTCCTTGTAACTTTATTTTTTAGTTTTCACAAAAAAAAGAGAATTATGTATTGACAAGCCACAATAGTTATTTTACAATGAATGAGTATGTTTCAGTAGAACGTTCCGTGTCCGGGTCTGCTGAACAAAAGATGAATTTTATATCACATATATTGGAGGTGTTCAGATTGGCTAACATTAAATCTGCAAAAAAAAGAATTTTAGTAAACGAAACAAAAGCTGCTAGAAATAAAGCAATTAAATCAAGAGTAAAAACTTCTATTAAAAAAGTAGATGCTGCTGTTGAAGCAAAAGATCAGGCTGTTGCTGTTGAAGCATTAAAAGCTGCTATCAAAGAAATCAACATGGCTGGAAGCAAAGGTGTTTACCACAAAAATACTTGTGCTAGAAAAGTTTCTCGTTTAACAAAAGCTGTTAACGGAATTGCTTAATTTTTATTAGGAAATATATTATAAGACAACCATACCGTCATGTGGTTGTCTTTTTGATTGCACTTTAAAAATAAAGGAGTTTTTTATGGACACTGTTTTTCACGAAATCGAACCGATTTTTAATAGGGACTCAAAAATATTGATTCTCGGCTCTTTCCCATCTGTAAAGTCACGGGAAGGACACTTCTTCTACAACCACCCACAAAATCGTTTTTGGAAGGTGCTCGCAAAAATTTTCAACTGCGAAGTACCTCAAACAATCGAAGAAAAGAAACAATTTTTGCTGAATAATCAGATTGCGGTCTGGGATGTGATTGCTTCCTGCGAAATCAAAGGCTCCAGCGACAGCAGCATCAAACACGTCGTTCCCAATGATCTGAATCGAATCTTGTCTGTCTCCCATATCGAGCAGATTTATACAAACGGCAACGCCGCATTCCAGCTTTATGAAAAATACTGCAAAAGCCAGACACATATGGACGCAATAAAACTGCCATCCACAAGTCCCGCAAACGCAGTCTATTCACTGGAGAAACTTGTAGAGATTTGGAAAAGCATCACCCAATATACTGCACACAAAAAGTAGGTAGCGCATTTAATGCATCTACCTACTTTTCATTATAACGACTAGTTATTGATCAATTTATCCTCGTCGCTCCAGCTGTATAATTTACGGATTTCTTCTCCGACAATTTCTGATGGATGTTCTGCCGCAAGTTTTCTCATTGCTTTGAAGTGTACCTGGCTTCCTGCTGATGACATATCTAATAAGAAGTCTTTTGCAAATGTACCATCTTGAATATCTGATAAGATTTTCTTCATTGCTTTCTTTGTATCTTCTGTGATGATCTTTGGTCCTGTAATGTAATCACCGTATTCTGCTGTGTTTGAGATAGAGTATCTCATTCCGGCAAATCCGCTCTGGTAAATCAAGTCTACGATTAATTTCATCTCGTGGATACATTCGAAGTAAGCATTTCTTGGATCATATCCTGCTTCTACCAATGTCTCATACCCTGCCTGCATCAATGCGCAAACACCACCACAAAGTACTGCCTGCTCACCGAAAAGGTCTGTCTCTGTCTCTGTACGGAATGTTGTCTCAAGCACACCTGCTCTTGCTCCACCGATTGCAAGCGCATATGCAAGTGCGATATCCTGTGCTTTTCCTGTCGCATCCTGTTCTACTGCCACAAGACAAGGAACACCTTTTCCTACTTGATATTCGCTTCTTACTGTGTGACCAGGTCCCTTTGGCGCTACCATTGTAACATCTACATTCTTTGGAGGTACGATACATCCAAAATGAATGTTAAATCCGTGTGCGAACATTAACATATTTCCTTCTTCAAGGTTTGGTTCAATATCGTTTTTGTATAATGCAGCCTGCTTTTCATCATTGATCAAAATCATAATAATATCGGCTTTTTTTGCCGCCTCTGCCGCTGTGTATACCTCAAATCCTTGTTCTTCTGCTTTTTTCCATGATTTGCTGCCTTCGTAAAGACCGATAATGACATTGCATCCGGATTCTTTTGCGTTCAATGCATGCGCATGTCCCTGACTTCCGTAACCGATTACCGCAATTGTCTTTCCTTCTAATAATGATAAGTTACAATCTTCCTGATAATAAATTTTTGCCATAGCTGTTACCTCCTAAACCCTTCTCATGAATATATAGTTAAGGACCTTTGCCCCTAGCTTTCTACATTAATCATCAATTACTTTGATACCTTTTGACCCTCTTGACAAGGCCGTGATTCCTGTTCTTGCAAGCTCTAAAATCTTATATCCCTGCAGGAGATTCAAAAAAGCTTCTACTTTCGACTGATTTCCTGTCATCTCAAGCATCAGCGACTCTCTCTCCACATCGACAATCTTCGCTCTGAAAATATCAGCAACAGAAATAATCTCTGCTCTCTCAGATGCATCTGCCATCACTTTGACCATAATAAGCTCCCTGCAAACCGACTCTCCATCCGCCAAAATCTTAATATCAACGACATCTTCCAATTTGCGAAGCTGCTTCTCAATCTGAGACAAGATCAACTCATCCCCGCTTGCAACAACCGTAAGTCTTGTAAACCGTTCATCCGTTGTAATTCCCGCTGTGATACTGTCAATACTGTATCCTCTTCTGCTGAATAATCCGGCAACGCGACTTAACAACCCCGCATTGTTATTTACCAATAATGAAAATACTTGTTTCCTCATAGCATCCCTCTACTTTCTTATTTTTAAAAAACAGAGTGCGTTCTGTTTTTATATATTATCAACTAGAAACCTATTTGTCAATACTTTTTCTAAATGTCACTTTAACTTTTTACTGTGCTGCAATGCGCTCTGCCAGATCATTCAGATAAACCCACCGTTCCATCTTTTCTTCCAACTGTTTTTCTGCGAACTCTTTTTCTAAAGTAAGTTCCGAAAGTTTCGCAGAGTTCGTTGCATTCGCCATCATATCCGCATCCAGCTTTTCGAGTTTTTCCTCCAGCTTGGCAATGTCTTCATCAATTGTCTCAAACTCCTTCTGCTCCATATATGAAAATTTCAACTTTGTCGGACGATTCTGTTTCCAATCATTTTTTCCGGTACTCTTTTTCGCCTTCACTTCCTCTTTTGGCACTTCCCGCTTCTGCTTCGCCTCTATGTAATCCGTGTATCCGCCCTCGTACTGCTGCAAATGTCCATTTCCATCAAATTCAAAAATGCGGTCCACCACGTTGTCCAGAAAATAGCGGTCATGCGATACCGTGATCACAATTCCCTGAAACGAGTTCAGATAGTCCTCTAAAATTGTCATTGTCGGAATATCAATATCATTGTTCGCTTCATCAAATATGAGCACGTTAGGCGCAGCCTGCAGGACACTTAACAGATAAAGTCTCTTCTTTTCACCGCCCGATAATTTTTCAATCGGCGCATACTGCATATCCGGTGTAAATAAAAACCGCTCCAACATCTGCGAAGCCGTAATTCTTCCATCCTTCGTCGGAATATACTCGGCGATGTCTTTCACAAAATCGATTACCCTCTGGCTCGTATTCATTTCCGGAAGTTCCTGTGCAAAATAGCCGATTCGAATCGTCTCACCAATCTCAATCGTTCCCTCATCCGGCTCAACAAGTCCCGCAATCATTTTTAGCAGTGTCGACTTTCCGCAGCCATTCGGACCCACGATTCCAAGATTCTGATTTTTCAATACAATATAATCAAAATCGTCAATCAGCTTTCGCTCCCCGTAGCTCTTGCTGACATGGTGGAGCTCAATCGTCTTCTTGCCCATTCTCGTTTCCACAGAATCAATCTCTGCCAAACGATCCGTCTCCGGAGCTTTTCCGTTTTTCAAAAGCTCTAATCGCTCCAATCTTGCCTTTTGCTTTGTTGTTCTTGCTCGGCAGCCGCGCTTTGCCCATTCTAATTCCATTCTCAACACACTTTGGCGTTTTCGCTCTGAAGCAAGCTCCATCTCTTCCCGTTCTGCCTTCATTTCCAAAAATTTCGAATAATTCGCCTCATACCCATATAATTTTCCACGGCTGATTTCCAAAATTCGATTTGTCACTTTATCTAAAAAATAACGGTCATGCGTTACCATAATCACAACACCTTTATAACGTTTCAAATAATCTTCCAGCCAGGAAATCATCTCTCCATCTAAATGGTTCGTCGGCTCGTCCAAAAGCAAAATTTCAAACGAAGATGTCAGCGTTTTCGCAAGCGCTACTTTTTTCTTCTGCCCGCCGGAAAGATGCTCCATTTTCATATCATGATCCGTAATTCCAAGTTTATTGAGTGCACTTTTCACTTCACTTTTCAGCGCCCAGTCATTCTCCGCAATTCCGTCAAATGCATACGAAAGAACAGTCGCTCCCTCAGGAAACGAAGGATGCTGCGAAAGATACGCCAATCGAATCCCATTCTGTTTTATAATCTGTCCGCTGTCAGGCTCTTCCACTCCCGCAATCATACGCAACAGCGTTGTTTTCCCTGTACCATTAATTCCTATAATGCCAATTTTGTCTCCTTCTTGAATCCCGAATGAAACATCATCGAAAATTGTCTTCTCGCCAAATACTTTACTGACGTGTTCTATATTCAATATATTCATTTTCAACACTCCTATTTTTTTCTCTCAAAATATCATAAAGGATTTTTCATTTCCCGTCAATTTTGAAAATCAATCTATAAGGACAACAGATAACAAAACAGTCCCTCCAACCGGAACTTTTATTCCGTTTTGGAGAGACTGAAAAATCGTCCTTACAAATCATGTTGTTTAATATAAACGAGTAGCGCTTCACAGCCTTCTTTCACATCCCGATAGGTAACATCAAAATTTCCGGTATACCATGGATCTGCAATCGCTCTTGGAGCTTTTCCAAAATCAAGAAGCATGTGGATCTTTCCATCCGGATCACCACCTGCGATTCTTGTCATATTGCGAATGTTCGCTTCGTCCATTCCTATGAGATAATCATATTTCTCATAGTCTTTTTTTGTCATCTGTACAGCGCGATGCGGAAGTACCGGAATCCCTACTTCCCGCATCTTGTTTACCGTTCCGTAATGTGGACCGTTGCCGATTTCCTCGCGGCTTGTTGCCGCGGAATCAATATAAAATTGGTCGGTGAGACCTTGCTTGTTAATCATGTCTTGGAATACAAATTGGGACATGGTGCTGCGGCAGATGTTGCCGTGGCAAACAAATAATACTTTAATCATTATAAATTTCCTCCTTAAATTGCCTTGAAATGCCCTGTTTTGCAAGGTTTTTCGAATAATATTTTAATTTTACACCTACCGTAGTAATGTAGTGAAAATCGAAAAACACGGCAAAATGTGGCAAATTGTAACTTTTAAAAGTAGTCACTTGGTAGTCGGTTAGGGGGGTGCAGACTACTCTGTTTTTGCACCTTTTAACGATAGCTTTTTGCTAGGGGTGTGCAAACTTGACTGACAGTTATGTAGTATACGATGTCAATGCTGCATATATAATTAACTCAAACTTCCCACACCAATAAGGTGTGATTAACCTTGAAAA
>UMGN01028843.1_pt1 | contig 62462 bp, 61 predicted proteins | sample 1965281 | NCBI WGS metagenome assembly UMGN01 (sample SAMEA4836073, study PRJEB28245) | human gut metagenome | biome: gut microbiome; material: fecal sample | place: Denmark | collected 2008 | reverse complement strand
AAAGGCTTTTTCTGTTTGTCGTTATTATACCGTAACGGCATTCGCACATTTCTTTACTTATTCGCCTGGGTTTTTCAGCGGTAGCCATTGGAAATAGGGTTGGGCATGAGAGCCAGACAATCACATTTCATTATGCACATATGTTTCCGACAGAGCAGATTGAGATGGCTGATAAGCTTAATGAAGAATTTGTGCCGGGTACAGGGAATGGAGGTGATGTCAGTGAGTGGAGTTCATAAGAATCCGACAATCAGTTTTCGCATATCAGACTATGAAAGGCGTGAAATTGAAGCAAGAATCAAGGCAAGTGGAATGATGAAGAAAACATTTTTTACAAGATGCTGTATCTATGGTCGAATCTGTGTTGTAGGTAAGAAAGAAACTGTATATATGCTTGTGCAGACGCTTGAGAAGATGCAGGCAGATATTCACAAAATGTATGATGAAATCATAGAAACAGGACAGATAAAAGAAAAAGAATCACCGGTTGATGGTGAAGCTTATACAGATATTGAAGAATTGCAGCATGACTATCTTGCTATGATAAAAACAGTTGTGGATATGCTGGATGGAGCAAAATACCTCTGGCAGAAATAGTGGCTTTCCTGACGGCAATCGGGAAAGCCACGGCAGATAACAAAAGCGGGCTTCTGTTACCAAAACACCAATTAAAGTATAACAGCAGCCCACTTTTGAGACAATGATTATTTACGAAAGTGAGGCAGACAGTGGAAACAAATACAGAATTAAAAATGATACACCTCTCTGAGGTTGAATCACAGCAGATTAAATGGCTGTGGTATCCATTTATCCCTTATGGAAAGCTGTCAATAGTGCAGGGAGACCCAGGTGATGGAAAATCTACGCTGATACTTAATATTGCGGCAAAGTTATCAAGGGGAGAATGTATAGACGAAAATATGAATATTACTGAGCCTGTAAATGTAATATATCAGACGGCAGAAGACGGACTTGCAGATACAGTCAAGCCGAGGTTGGAAGCTGCAAATGCAGACTGCAGCAGAATATCAATCATAGATGAGTCTGATAAGAGTGTCAGTATGACGGATGACAGGATAGAGGAAGCCATAAAAAGAGAAAATGCGAAGTTGTGCATTTTTGATCCGATACAGGCTTATCTTGGCGGTGATACTGATATGAACCGGGCAAATGAAGCCAGAGAAATGACGAAGAAGCTTGGAAGTATTGCTGAAAGAACAGGCTGTGCCATTGTTCTTATCGGTCATATGAATAAAGGCTCAGGAGCAAAGGCTGCTTACCGGGGAATGGGTTCCATTGATTTCTTCGCTGTGGCAAGGAGTGTAATGCTTGTCGGCAGAATAGAAGGGCAGAGTAATCTCAGGGCAATGATACAGATAAAGAATAATCTTGCAGCATTTGGTCATCCAAAGGCATTTGAATTGGCAGAGGACGGATTTCATTGGTTAGGTGATTATGAAATTACTGCTGATGAAGTACTGGGCGGTATGGTGCCAAAAGCAAGCAAGCTTGAGATGGCAAAGCAATTTTTAAGAGAACGGGCAGAAAGAACACAGAAAATTTTAAGTACAGAGATTATAGAACTTGCAGCACAGGAAGGAATATCGAAAAGAACACTTGAGACAGCCAAGAAGGAACTCAATATAAAGGCTGAGCGTTGCAATAATAACTGGTACTGGAATTTGAGAGCATAAAAATTAACATCGCAACATTGCAAAGTGTCAGGTTTTGCAATCTTAATGATTGCAAGGTTGCAAAATATATAGACCTTGCGATGTTGCGGTCTTGAAAAGAAAGGACAATTACTATGACATTATTTGAAGAACTAGGTGTTGAGTATAAAGAAGTGGATGGCATTTTATATCCTCTTTTATCTGTTGATGAAGCAGAATACAATCTTGCGGATATTGGAAAATATGGTCTGATGTGGCTTAGGTATATGGAAGAAAATGAACCTTCTGAGTATCGTCATATGGCAAGAATGGGACAGTTGAAAAAGCAGGCAGAAGCAATAAATGAAGAAGCTTATGAGCGATTGGACAATATTGAAGCGGCGTGGTTGAAAAAGCATATGACAGGTAAAAAGAAAACATTTATGGAGCAGCTGCATTTGCGGAATCAGGCAAGAGCGATGGCAGAGGAAATCGTGATAAATGAGATCGTGTATATGTGCAGATGAGGTTTAAAATGCTGATGCCAAAACCCTCGGAGAGCCCCCGCAGTTTTGTCAGTATGACGAAACTGCTAGGGGGTTATCATCTATGGCAGAGCCAAGATGATAACCGCACTTCTCCGATAGAAATTACGAATAAGAAAGGATAAAATGCCTATGGGAAATGTATCATACTCTGCTCATATAAGCAATGGCAAGAGTGCGATAACAAGTAAAAAAGCACTTGCAGGAGTTGCAAAGCATAACCTGCGTAAATATAAATCCGCAGATTACAGTTCAGATAATGTCAGGCTGATTTATGGAACAACGGATTTGTTTCAGGATGTTAAGCGGGTATATCACAGAGAATTTGATGATGTGGTAAAGGAATATAACAGCAGGCAGAAAAGAGAAGACAGAAAGATAAAGGACTACTTTGAACATGTTGCAGATCTTAATCAGGATATGGCGGTAGAGATTATTTTTCAATGCGGGGACAAGAAATATTGGGACGAGCATTGGAAAAACAAAAATTATATGTCTGAGGTATTTGATTATATTCTTGAATGCCTGCAAAATCTACTGCCGGAGTTCAAGATTGCAAATGCGGTCATACACTTTGATGAAGCCAGCCCGCATATGCATGTGGTAGGCGTTCCAGTATGGGAAGGAGCAAAGCGTGGCTTATCTAAGAAAGTATCAAAAAGAAATGTATTTACACCACAAACATTATCTGTGATTCTTCAAGATAAATTGAGAGCGGAGGCAAGTTATGGATTTGAATGTTATTTCAAGGAACAGCTGGCAGAGAAGAAAAAAGGTCGCAACCATGACTTGTCTGTGACAGAATATAAGGTAGCACAGGAGAGTAGGAAGCTTGCTGATATAAAGCAGCAGAACAATGAGGAGCAGGAGAAAAATACTAAACTGAGAAGCAATAACGCAAGCATATCATATCAGATTGCCACACAGGAACAACGTCATAGCAGAAATCTGGATGTTATAGCTGCTGATGAAGACAGGCTGGAGACAGTCAGAAGTAGTATTAATGCAGCAGAAACGGAATATGCAAAATATGCGGATATGATTACGGATAAAAAGAATGATCTGGAACTTCTTTCTTCTAAAGAAAGTGAACTGATTGAAAGAACAAAAATTGCAGAGAACGTATATGATATGTTCCGACAGGCTGGAACTGATGATGTTAGGGAGAAGCTTATTGATGTAATGTATGAGAACCAGAAGCTTAGAGAGGAAAATACGACATTAAAGGAACTGCTGGAAAAGGCGTATGAGTTTATGAAGCAGTTTGTAATTGATGGGGTTAATCTGTTGGAGAGGTTCTTGGAGAGTGTGGGGAAGGTGGTTGGAAAGATAAGATAATCTTTGATATAATATGATATAAATTAAGAGAACTCATAATTAATTAAGAAAAGAGCTTGATAGAAAAAGAAAAGTGTGATAATATTATTATGAAATGAGAAAATATGTTCGAGGAAGAAACGAAAATGAAAATAAGCTATAAGAAATTATGGAAGTTATTAATTGATCGAGATATGATGAAAAAAGATTTAGCAAAGGAGGCCGGGATAAGCACAGCCTCAATTGCTAAATTAGGAAGAAATGAAAATGTGAATACAGATATTTTGCTTCGCATTTGTGTTGCTTTAAAATGTGAAATAAGTGATATATTAGAAATTGTTGTTGATGAATAAAGGAGAATGGTCATGAAAACACCTCATTTAGTACAATATCAGGGAAGTAAGAGAATTATAGCCCCAGAAATAGTTAAATTTTTTCCAACAACATTTGATAGACTCATTGAGCCATTCGCAGGTACATGTGCCATTACAATTTTATCCGCTGCACAAGGACTATGCGATGAATTTTGGATTAATGATATTAATCAACCTCTTGTAAATCTTATGGAAGAATGTATAAACAATCCTTTAAAATTAATTGATGAATATGAAAATATATGGAATGGACAATTTGCTGAAGGAGAAAATAATATAGATTATTTCTATAAAATCAGAGAAGAATTTAATAAAGGTAAAAAAGATTCAGCTAGGATGCTTTTTTTATTAGCAAGGGTAGTAAAGGGTGCGGTGAGATATAATTCAAATGGAGAATTAAATCAGTCATGTGATAAAAGACGCTATGGAACAAAACCGAATGTTATTGCCAATAATGCATTAGCAATATCTGGATTGTTAAAAGATAAGGCATCATTTTCGAATTTAGATTATAAAGATGTATTATCTAGAGCACAAAAAGGAGATTTGGTTTATATGGACCCTCCTTATCAGGGAACTTCAAAAAGAGACAATACTAGAGATAATAGATATATTCAGGGCGTAGAATTTGATGAGTTTGTAGAACAGCTAAGAGAATTGAATGATAGAGATATAGATTATATAGTTAGTTATGATGGTAAAACAGGTGATAAATTTATTGGAAAAACTTTACCTAAATCATTAGAATTAACACATGTTTATATAAATGCTGGGTTATCAACACAGGCAACACTTAATGGCAAAAATGAAATTACATATGAGTCATTATACGCTAGCAAAAATTTAATAAAAAGGCAAGAAAAATATGAACAAATGAAATTGTGTTTTGCATAAGGAGAAAAAATATGGATTTACCACAGGATTTTATAAGTGTTTTAAATGCAGTAACAAATAAGAGGGCAAGGTTTGTAATAGATACGATTCTGGAAAAGGGATATTGTAGTACAGAGGATTTAAAAAATGGTGGATATGAACATGCTCCAAGAGCTGCACGAGATGTAAGAGAATTGGGTATTCCATTGGAAACTTACAAAATAAAAGATTCTACAGGGAAAAGTATTGCAGCTTATAGATTTGGTGATTGGGAAGAAGCAAAGAAAAAAAATCAGTTATCTAAAACATCCGGAAGAACGCAGCTTACAGAAAAATTAAAAAATGCATTATTGGAATATTATGGTGCTAAGTGTAATTTATATGGTGAAGAATATCCTGCAAGGTTACTTCAACCAGATCATCGCATTCCATATGAAATAGGTGGAGATCCAGAGAATATGATGGATTTAGATCGATTTATGTTGTTATCGCCTTCAGCAAATAGAGATAAATCTTGGGCATGTGAGCATTGTGAGAACTGGATTAAGAAAGATATAAGTATGTGTAAGAAGTGTTATTATGCATATCCGGAAAATTACAGTCATATTGCTGGAAAATTAGAGAAAAGAGTTAATGTGATTTTTAATGATAAAGATATGCATTTGTATAACGAATTGCTTAGTCAAGCTAGTGCAAATGGTATTACATGCGAAGAAGAAACAAAAAGAATGATTGCATATTATCAGAAGATGTTAAAAGTGCGAGGTGATAAAAAATAAAATGCAAGAAAAATATTGGAATTATATGGTTCAAATAAAAGCGTGGACTTTTTATTTGGATATATATGCAGAGGATTCGTATAAATGGGATAGAAGAATTAATATATATGGAGCAATTGCGTCATCATCGAGCATAGCGGCATGGACAATATGGCGAAATTGGTCATTTATATGGGCAGCAATTATAGCAATATCGCAAGTGCTTACTGCAATAAAACAATATTTGCCATTTGGAAGAAGGTTAAAATATCTTCAACCATTTATTGAAGATATGAAGTTGCTTTATTTAAAAATGGAGTATGATTGGTATAAGGTTGCAGCAGGTGAATTATCAGAAACTGAAATTAATGGATTGTTATATTCATATAAAAAGGAATATTCAGGCATTGAAAGTAAATATTTAAAAGAAGAAATCTTAGTTGAAAATGTTAAATATAAAAATAAAGCTGACATAAAAACAGAAGAATATTTTAAAAATAATTTTTAGGAGGTAGATAGAATGGCAGATAAAACAAATCAGTCACCAGAAACACAAAAGAGAGGATTTTCATTACCAACAACATCTGTAAAACCACCAATGCCACCAGTTAAGGAACCTAAAAAAGAAAATGATAAGAAGTAAAGGAAGAATAAATGAGAAAAGCATTATGTGTAGGAATTGATAGCTATCAAAATATAGATGATTTGCATGGATGTGTGAATGATGCTAATGCGGTCAAAGCAGCTCTAGAGCGTAATGGTGATGGAACATTAAACTTTGATGTAAAGATTATGTGTTCAACAAGTGAAAATTCATATATTAATAGGGGAGAATTACGTGATGCGGTGGAGGAATTATTTAAGAGCGATTCGGAAATAGCGGTTTTTTATTTTTCAGGACATGGATCTATTGATAGTCTTGGAGGGTATTTATGTACTAGTGAGGTCAATAGACCAGATGATGGACTTTCGTTAAATGACATTATGGGGTTTGTTGCAACTTCGAGGGCTCACAATAAGGTAGTAATTCTTGATAGTTGCTTTAGTGGAGATATTGCTAATAAGACCGAAATGCCAAATTTTTCAGTCATACATAATGGAACGACATTATTGGCTGCCTGTGGAAAGACAGAGTATTCTACGGAGAAAGATGGTCATGGAGTATATACATCATTATTAGTTGAGGCGTTATATGGAGGTGCAATGAATTTGTTGGGAGAAGTCTCTCCGGGAAGTATTTATTCGTATATAGATAGATCCTTGGGAGGATGGGAACCACGACCAGTATTTAAAGCAAATATCAATGGTTTTGTATCATTAAGAAAGAATACACCTCCGATTTCAATATTTGAATTGCAGAAGATAACAAAAATATTTAAATCAAAATATGATGAGTATCATCTTGATCCTACATATGAACCGGATAAACATGAGGCAGATATAAAAGAGGTAAATAAGGATCATGAGGCGATTTTTTCAACATTGCAGAAGTATGTAAAATTAAATTTAGTTGTACCTGTTGGAGAGGAACATATGTATTATGCTGCAATACATCATAAGGCATGTAAGCTGACTACACAGGGACAGCATTATTGGAACCTTGTAAAGAAAAACACTATATAAATAAAGGAGATTATTATGAGAATTAATGTATTTATACCACACAGATGGAATTATAATGATTATGAGGAGATAAGTGCTTTATTAGATAGAACCAAATATAATGTGAGAGATTATTCGGTACCAAGTACATCACCATTTGATAGCATTGATAGTAGGTACAATGTTGATCCACAAATAAAAAGGCAAATACGATATGCTAGTGTAATTGTATGCTCCAATCGACCTGCAAATAGTAATGGTATGTCAATTGAGGAAATTAAATTTGCTATTGAAATAGGAAAACCAGTTGTTGCGGTAAAGATAACAAATAGCACAGCCTCGGATTTGATAAGTTTGAATGTTCCTGTTATTTCAAATAGGAAAGACTCATTAGAAAATTGGATAAGTCAAAATGTATAATATTGTGTTAAGTATGATCCGCATTGCAGATAATATTAAAAACAATAATATAAAGCTTTCGTATATTAAGAGGAGATAATATGGGAAATAGTTATCTAGATGTATTAGAACGAATAGCAAATGCACTGGAGCAACAGAATGGGATACCAATATGGGAAATATTAATTAATATAATTCCTTGGATAGGGGTTATTATACCAATAGTTGTATTGTTTATAGAGCGTGGGGAAACTAAACGACCATATGTTGAAGTGTCATTTGAACTTGTGCGGAGCACAATGGCATGCTTAGTAATAAGAAATGTAGGTAGGGTTCCAGCAGAGTTAAAGTCTATGACTTTTAATGATTGTTTTATACAACAGTTATCCCCTGAGAAGGCAGAAATATTAAAGAATAAAAATAAAATGAATGTCACAATATTTCCGAATAGATATTGGGTACTCTCTTTAGATAAAAATGTATTTGATGTTATTAAGTTTGAAAATACAAAATTAGAGGTAACATATACTTATTCAAAAATTGGAAAAAGGAAAGAGTATAGTGATTATACAGAAATAGATTTTAAAGAATATAAATCTTTTTTAGTATATTTATCAGAAATAGATGAATTTAAAAATATGGCAGAAAAAAAGCTTAATGATATTACAACCTTATGTGATAATATAGATAAGCAAATGAAGGCATAAACCATATAAATCTATTTATTTTTGAATTAATATGTGATACCTATATGATACCTAAATTTTTGAAAATATAAAATAATTGTGATAAAAGGTGTAATAATCACCATTAAAAGCTCTAGAAATCAAGCTTTTATAGGGATAATAAATTTCTCTGCGGGGAGTTTGAATAAAAATTTCAAGCCCACAAGGCCGCTGAATATGCGGAATTGTGGGCTTTCTTTATGCCTTCTGGTACTATTTTGGTACTAAAGTGGATTATTATTAGAATGGTTATCGTTTTGCATATAATATTTATTTTGAAAATAGTGTATAGCAAATATACTTATTATTATTCCTATAAATAATCCGATCAAAGCAAAGATTATTTGTAGGTTTGTTTTGTATCGTAAAGTAATTAAGGCGGTTAAACCAATAAAGATTACTACATACCAGTAAGATTTTGATAATTTTTTTATATCAAATAGTTTTTCTTTAAGAGATAAAATGTTGGTATTGAGCCAAATGAAGTAACTAATTACTATAACAAAGTAGGTAAAGGCTACAGTAAGTTCATTATTAATTAAAAAAACAATACCATAAATTATGCAAAGCATTAACCAAGACCAAGATATTTCCGAAGATGTAAGTTTGTGGTATGTATTTGATTTAGCTATTTTGTTTATTGCAAAAAAGAAAAACTTATGCATTAATTGAATAAAAATACCTGCCAATAATTGAAGAATTGCAAAAATAAAACCGCTTTCACTGAGAAATACAGGTAGATTTGATGAAATATTGATATAATAATACACTACAATTAGTAATGTTAATGATGAAATTGCCAAAAAAATAATGATGCTGGAGGCATAATCTCCTATATAATTAGAATCATTTTCAAAATCATTAATATTAAATTTGCAAGCTATTTTATAAAATGCAATATAAAAGCAAGCTGTAATAATACAACATAAAAGGGTTGTACCAAGTAGTTGTTCAAGCATAAATAATCCTCCTTACTTCGCAACATGAGGCCAAGTGATTTTCCATTCAAAGTATTCATTTGGAGAAATCTCTCCATTATTTAATTTCGTTTTCATCTCACACCATTCCGAAAGGAAATCATTTACCAATCCATATTCAAAAGTTAATGCGACAGGTGAGCCTGCACTGTCATAATCATCTTCATTGTAAGTTGGTCTGGCAGTCTCGGAAGGTTTTGCAGGTGTCATTGCAGTCAGATGAATCAGGTTGCCGGGAGCTATATACTCTGGAAATCTTGTGCCTTTTCCACGTGCAGGGAGAGATGTGGCACTTTCTTCAAGCCAGAAAAGTGTTTCGATGATATCTTCAGCAGCACCAAGGCTGTAATCAGAGATTGCCTTGTAATTGCAGTGCAAAGCATCCGCAAGCTTTAGAATCATATCTTCACCGGGAATGCGGGCACCGGTTTCATACTGGGATATGCGGACAGACATATTTTTGCCCTCAAACCCAAGTGCACCGCCCAACTCGTCCATTGTCATTTTACGGAATACCCGTATTTTCTTTATTCTTTCACCAATTGTCATAGTGTAGATACCTCCGTTTATCTGTCCCTGATGGACTGTTAAAGACAGTATAACACGGAAAAAATGAAAATGGAAGTTTTTCTATACGAAAACATTAGAAAAACTCCTTGACAATTCAATACCATACAGTATAGAATAATATCAATTCAATTATCTATACGATATGGTATTGAAAAAAACAACTGAATGAGCGGTATCAGAAATCTAACAGGCATTTGCCAGGACATTCATAGGAATCGAGCGAATGTAGACACTCCCCCAAGCGGACCGAGTACCTCGAGCAGGAGCGGGCGGTATTACAGGAGATTATCTCAGGTAAGGAGGCTGGTTGTGACATCAGCAGAACTGGTATGGAGAAACGCCAAAACAAATTTTAATGGAAAGGTGGTGAAAGGCATGAACGAAAAGTTTTTAGAAGTAGGAGATGTGATGCAGATTCTTGGAATTTCAAGATCAGCAGCATACAAGCTTATGAGACAGATTAACAGTGAACTTGAAAAGAAGGGCTACATTGTAATCCGTGGAAAAGTAAGCAGAAAATATTTTGAAGAACGCATTTATGGTATGAGTGATGCAGGATAAGCAACAGGTAAGAAGATTGATACAGAGGCAGGTGCAAAAGTTATATGGGCTTAGGCATCTGCTTCTGCATATGGAAAGAAGGAGATGATGAATATGCCAGCTTATAAAGACAGTAAGACAGGCACCTGGTTCGTCAAATTCTATTGTAAGGACTGGACCGGGGAAAACAAACAGATAAAGAAGAGAGGATTTGCAACAAAAAGGGAAGCACTTGATTATGAGAGAAATTACAAAATACGGCAGGAGAATAATCTGGATATGACATTCGGAGAGTTCTGGAAGTTGTATACAGAGGATGTGAAAAATTATGTCAAACTCAACACATGGCTTACCAAAGAACACATTGTGGACACAAAGATACTTCCATATTTTAAGAATCTTAAGATGAATGAGATTACACCGGGAGATGTACGCAAGTGGCAGAATGAGATGGTTGCATTCCGTAATGAGAATGGGAAGAGTTATTCCCAGACTTACAAGAAGACAATGCACAACATCTTAAGTGCGATATTCAATCATGCGTGCAGGTTTTATAATCTGAAATCAAATCCGGCAAGACAGGCCGGAAATATGGGCAGGGAAGAAAAGAAGGAAATGCTTTTCTGGACAACTGAGGAATATAAGAAGTTTTCAGAAGCGGTGATTGACAAGCCGGTTTCATTTTATGCATTTGAAATGCTGTACTGGACGGGAATGAGATTAGGTGAACTGCTTGCTCTTACAATGGAAGATTTTGATTTTGAAAAGAACACAGTCAGAATAAATAAATCGTATCAGCGGCTGCAGGGGCAGGATGTTATTACAACACCGAAAACATCTAAGAGCAACAGAACAATCAAGCTGCCAAAATTCCTTGCGGAGGAAATGCAGGAATATTTTGCAATGTTATATGACCAAAAACCAACAGACAGGATTTTTCTTGTGACAAAGAGCTTTCTTCATCATGAGATGGAGCGTGGATGCAAATTATCCGGCGTGAAGAAAATCAGAATTCATGATCTAAGGCATTCGCACATTTCACATCTGATTGACCTCGGGTTTTCCGCAGTTGCAATAGCTGACAGGGTTGGTCATGAGAGCATTGATATCACATATCGTTATTCGCATCTGTTTCCGTCAAAGCAGGTGGCAATGGCAGACAGACTTGATGCTGTCAATGCAAGCTTTGAGGATTGTGAAGAGCAGGATGAAGATGTAGACGTTATGCAGGTAGAGGAAACAGCACCTATGCTTGATATGGATGCGGCTGTGGAAAAGATTATAAGCATTGATAAGTACAAGGCAGTCTGATAATGTGATGCAAAACATTATAAATCATGCTGGTACAAGTTTTGCGGGATATAAGCAACAGGAATAAATAATAGATTTTATATTGGAAGGAGCAGATTATTATGAGCGAGAAAAGGCTGGATGCCAAGAACAGATGGAGAAATGTTGTGGTAGCATTTCGGATGTCACCGGAGGAAGCGCAGGAGCTGAATGTGAAGGTTTCACTCAGCGGACTATCTAAACAGGATTATATCATCCAATGTCTGCTGAAGCATGAAATCAGGGTTGTTGGGGGAATGAAGGTGGCAAAGAAGGTACAGGTTCATCTTGATACGATACTGGAAGAATTACAGTCATTAGATGAATCTGACAGAGGTATAGATGTTGAAGAACTGCTGGTCCCATTAAAGCATGTGCTTGATATCCTGCAGAGTGATGAGAAAGGCGGTAATCGTTATGAGTAAAACAACATTTGAAAAGCTTGGTATCCCATATGAAGAAAGGGATGGAATCTTTTATCCGGTTATTGTTGCAGGAACAGAGAAGGCAGATATAGATGCAGGAAAGTATGGGCGTATGTGGATTAAATATATCAAGGAAGAATATCCAATGAGATATAAGAGTCTGGTGCGGTTCGGAGAACTTGAAGAGAGAGCAAATGAAGTCAATGAAATAGCATATGAGTTGCTCGATGATATTGAAGCTAAGTGGCTGAAAAAGCATAAGCCAAAGAATCCAAATTCCTTTACGGAACAATTACAGCTAAGGACACAGACCAGAATGATGGCAGAGGAAATCGTTATTATGGATGTGGTGATGCAGTTTCATTAGTGTGGGGGCAAAAAGTGCCCCCAAAACACGAAAATGGGGGCAAAAAGTGCCGTCAAATGCAAAAGTGGAGGCAAAAAACGCCGTCAAAACAGCAAAGTGACGGCAAAAAGCGCCACTATATCAGTAATCGTGGTGGTACATTAACCACCATATATCATATACAGGGTGCAGGTGCTCCTGCCAAGACGGAAAATTATGTAAACGCTGATGCGTTTATATTTTTTCGGGAAAAGGTCCGACCTTTTCCGCATCTTGCAAAACCAGTGAACACTATTTTAAGAAAGGATGAAAAAGCAATGGTACAGATAAAAAGAGATTGGTTTGATACAGCATTGAAAAATTACGAAAGGGGAGAAATGTATGGCAGATGGAAAGAGAAGATACAAGTCTGACAGGAAAGATTATAAGATATCTGTGAAGCTGTCGGAAAAAGATATGGATATTCTGAAAGTGGCACTTAAGCGGACGGGAATGACAGCAAGTGCCTATATAAGAGAATTAATCCGGACAGGAGGCAATATAGATACAAGTTATCCTGAGGACAGGGCAAGGGCAATCCGTGTTATTGCCGGTATTGCAAATAATATTAATCAGGCGGTAAAGCTTGGCAATTCACAGGGGAGGTTGTATTACAGCGACATTGACAAGCTGCAGAACAGTCTGGATGATGTAAAGAAAACATTCGGGGAGGTGCTGGAAGTATGGCGATTACAAAGATCTTGAATATCATGGAATCAGAGGACAGAAATCCGGCATCGCATCTGAAGAATGCTTTGGAATATATCCAGAATCCGGATAAGACAGAAGAATGTGTACTGGTGGGCGGTATTAACTGCCTGCCGGATACGGCATTTGAGCAGATGGAGGAGACAAAGAACATTTTTAATAAGACGGGTAAAAGGCAGGGGTATCATGTGATCATATCATTTTCACCGGAAGAAAAAGTGACGGCAGAGCAGGCAATGTATGTGCTGGAGCACTTTGCGAAGGATGTGCTTGGTGATGATTATGAGGCTGTGTATGCGGTTCATACTGACAGGGAGCATATGCATGGACATCTTATCTGGAATAGCGTCAGCATGACGACGGGCAAGAAATACAATTCACCGAAAGGCAACTGGAAGAATCATCTCCAGCCTATTACAAATAAATATTGTGATGAGCTGGGACTTTCCGTCATGCCGGCAGAGTACAGCAGAAATCCGAAGAATATCAGTAGGGACAAATGGGAAAAAGAGATGTCCATGAAAGAGATAATTCTTCGTGATGCAAAAATGTGTGCGTATGCAGCCGGAAATGTGGAACATTTTAAATATCTGATGAAAAGACTTGGATATGTATTCAAGAAAGACGCATGGATGGAAGTTCAGGCACCGGGATTCAAGTATTATCATCAGCTTGCAAAACTGGACGAGATGTTTTCAGAAGATATGTTACGGCATTATGTGGATATGCCTTGGATGGCAAAGCCTTACTTTTATTCGTCAGATATCAGGGGATTGCACAGGGCGAAACTGTCACCATTCCAGAAGAAATTTTATGCAAAGCTATACAGATTAAGGATTGTAGAGCAGAAGCGTTTTGAGGTTGGTGGAGCAAAGTATACAGAGGATTTGAAAAGGTTTCATCAGTTACAGGACGAATATCTGCTACTTGTAAATAATGACATCAAAAGTGTTGTGGAGCTTGTGGATTTCATAAGTGAGCAGAAAGAAAAGATTCAGCAGATTGAGGACAGACAGCATGAGATATACAGAGAAAACTCTAGCCGGAAACGCAGTATTAAGAACGAAGAGCAGTACCGGGAATATCAGATATGGCATGTGGGAGTGCAGAAAGAACTGGACGAATTGAAGCAGGAGAAAAGAGGGATTAAGAAGCAGTTGCAGCTTGCTGATGGCATTGTGAAAGAAGATTTGTATACAGCTTATTATGCGGTGTCGGAGAATGAGGAGATTGTTGCTGACAGGGATGTTGAGATACCGGGGATGGAAAAGGAGGCTGTGTCAGAGAAAGATGTGGCTGTTGAGCCGGAGACGAATGTTGAGGTAGTGAATCCAGACAATAATCAGAACGATACGTCTGTAATGCCAGATATTCGTAATGTGTCTGATGTAAAGACGGCAAGAATGGATGAAGATATTACTGACGTAATAGATAAAGGTGAATATGTGGTATCTGAAGAAAAAGTGCCTGTGGACAAAGCTGGCTGGATTGTCAGAAGGATATCAGAGCTTGGTGGTTATGAGAATATTAGTGATTCTGTTAAGGCTGATATATTCGGATTTGATATTGCTGATATTAGTGGAAGCATAAAGTTGTTTTCGGATGTGATGAAAAAACTTGGAATAAAGCTGGATGGGGATGAGCTTTATGAGGAGTTCCAGAGGATTTATGATGAAGCAGTTAGCAGAGATGTTAATAAAGGTAAGGCGAAAGATAAAATATGGAATAAGGGCAGAGGGAGATGATTCCTCTGCATATCCCCGATTCACTTTACACAGCTGAATTATATATTAAAAACTAGGAAACAATCGCAAGATGTTGCGATTGTTATTGATGATGTAGTGATTCTGTGATATCATATAAAAATATGGTACATGAAAGCGGAGGTCAAAATGAAAGTATTGGTAATGAATTGTTGTCCTGTAAGAAATGGAGCAACAGCAGAAATTGTTAATATAGTTACTGCTTGTCTGTAAAAGAAACATGATGTTAAAAACATATGTATTGATGATTATGATATAAAATTTTGCAAAGGATGTAGAACTTGTCATAATACAGCAAAATGTGTTCAGGATGACGATGTTGATAGGATAATTGAGCAATATGAATGGGCTGATATAGTTATATCTGTGTCTCCATCATACTGGGCAGATATACCGGGACAATTTAAAGTTTTTATTGATAGATGCACTCCGTGGTGTAACACACATGAACCGCATGCCAAAATAAGTAGTGGTAAGAAGGGATATGCCATTGCATTAAGAACGGGACCAGGAATGGGAGAATGTGAGAGAATTATCGCAAGCATAGAACATTTCTATGGACATATGGAAATTGAGTGTTGTGACAGTCTTGGTTTATGATCAGTGGAATATAAGGAAGATTTGGAATGCAGGAGAGAAGAGATCGAGGAATTCTGTAACAGTATAGATTAAATGATTTATTATGGATATTATTCACATATAGATGGAATGTTCTTGTTTGGTATTACAAGATTTTTATATCAAAGAAGGGTTGTGATGATATTGGAGACAGGTATTATGATAGAAAATGCTATAACATATGTGAAACAAATATTTGCTGCTGATTCCAGTGGGCACGACTACCATCATACCATTAGGGTTTATCGGTTGGCGGTAGAAATTGCAAAGCAGGAAAATGCGGATATGCAGATTGTGCAGTTAGCAGCATTATTACACGATGTAGATGATGCCAAGCTTTCACCGGAAACTTATGCTTTGAAGAGAAAGGCAGTTAATTTTATGAAAGGCAACGGTGTGGATAATGAAATTATTGAAACTGTGTGTAGGATTATAGAGGAAGTATCATTTGCAGGAAACGATTCAGTTGTGCCAAGTACGATAGAAGGTAAATGCGTGCAGGATGCGGACAGGTTGGATGCAATCGGAGCAATTGGAATTGCAAGAGCGTTTGCTTATGGTGGTAGTAAAGGTAGAAAGATTTATGATCCGGAGATAAAACCTTTGGTTAATATGAGTAAAGAGGAGTATCAACAAAATTAAGATTCTACAAGTGTCAATCATTTTTATGAAAAACTATTACTGCTTAAAGATATGATGAATACGGAAACAGCAAAAAGAATAGCTGAGCATAGACAAGTAATTATGGAGAATTATCTAGAGGAATTTATAGCAGAGTGGGAAGGAGAACGGTGATATGTTAGAAGTAAAATTTTATGATACAGTTGATGACGATTTATTGAAGTTTGCAGTGATTATTTCACAGAGTAATGGGAAGTGGGTAATGTGTAAACATAAAGAACGCGATACATATGAAGTTCCGGGTGGACATCGTGAAGAAGGGGAAGATATTTTAGAGACTGCTAAAAGAGAACTTCAAGAAGAAACAGGTGCCGTTAAGTTTGATATAGAACAGCTATGTGTATATTCAGTAACTGGAAAAAATAGCGTGAATGAAACAGGTGAGGAATCTTTTGGATTGTTATGTTTTGCAGAAATAAAAGAATTTTCAGGTGAACTTCATTGCGAGATGGAGAAGGTGGTACTTATGGATGAATTACCAGAAAATTGGACTTATCCATTGATACAACCAATACTACTTGAAAAGTTTTGGCAAATGGAAAAGCAATCATACACCAAGATACAACATGCAGCAAAAAAGACTATAGAATACATACAGAGTATTATCAAGCCGGGGATGAATTTACTTGAAATCCGCAGGTTGTGTGAGGATAAATTGCTGGAGTTAGGTGCAGACTCTTTTTGGTATTGGGATGTTGGAGCATTTGTATTTGCGGGGGATGAGACGACAGTTTCTGTATTCGGTAAACAGTATGTAACATCGGATAGAGTTATAGATAATAACGATATTCTTACCATCGATTTAAGCCCACAGATTGGTAATATCTGGGGCGATTATGCAAGAACTATTATTTTGGAAAATGGTAAGGTTGTAGATGATATAGAATTAATTCAAAATCAGGAGTGGAAAAGTGGTTTGCAGATGGAAGAAAAATTGCATGCAGAGTTATTAACTTTCGTTACGAAGGAAACTACCTTCGAAGAACTTTATTATTATATGAATGAATTTATATTGAAAAATGGATTTGTTAATCTTGATTTTATGGGAAACCTCGGGCATTCAATTGTGAAGGTTAAGAGTGACAGAGTTTACATCGAAAAAGGGAATAAGTCAAAGATAGGAGAAGTAAAATATTTTACATTTGAGCCTCATATAGCATTTCCAGATTCGAAGTATGGATATAAGAAAGAGAATATTTATTATTTTGAGGGAGATAAGTTGGTAGAATTATAAAAAATATATTATCAGATTGTGAGGAATAAAATATGCCACATATTATTGTAAAATTATGGCCGGGAAGAAATGATGAAATCAAAATCAAACTGGCAAAAAATATAGCGAGTTCCGTTGCGAAAGAACTTAAATAGGGTTACTTTAGTAATGGTTTGCAAAATGCAAAATCGGAGGTGCAAGAGTGTCAATTGGCTTAAAAAGAGGAACTGTTGCAGTTGAGCCGCACAGAATAGAATGGGATATGGCTGCACAAGAGGTTATGAATAAACTAAAGGATATATTGCAGGAAGATATTGTGGATTTGCAGCATATTGGAAGTACTTCAATAAAAAATATATGTGCAAAGCCCATTATTGATATTGTTGTTGGTGTAAATAGTTTTGATAGAATTATGGCACATAATGAGGAATTGAAGGCATCTGATATTGTGTATCGAAGACAGGATCACCCGGGGCAACATTTATATGTGTGCTACGATACAGAAAATGATATCCAAACACATTTTATTCATGTGGTAATTTATGGTGAAAAGCAGTGGAATAATTATCTGAATATGCGTGATTATTTGAATGCTCATGAAGATAAAGCAAAGGAATACTCTAATTTGAAAGAACGATTGGCAAAGATGTTTCCGCAGGACAGGCAAGCATATACGAATGGTAAAAGTTCATTAATAGAAAATATTTTGCAAAGTGCACAGGAGTGGAGAAATACAAATTCAGATATGAGGTGATAGAACATGATTCGAGAAGCAAATAGGGATAACTTACATGAAATATTAAATCTATACTTGTATTTACATGAGACGAATATTCCGGAGAATTCGCAGGAATTGCGAAATACTTGGGATGATATTATAAATGATAATAACCATCATCTTATCGTTTGTGAAGTGGATAATAAGCTTGTGGCATCCTGTGTCAGTGTGATTATTCCTAACCTTACGAGAAATGTGCGTCCATATGCATTTGTGGAAAATGTAGTGACACACGGAGATTATCGAAAGAAGGGGTATGCAACAAAATCAGGAAATACATAAAGATGCTGATTGGCAGGATAAAAAGGTGGAAATAGAGATGCGGGTATCGGAAATGGATGGATATAAAGACATCGCATTTTTTCATCACTTGATAATTGAAAAGAGATAGGAGACACCGTATGACGAGAGTGTATTTCGTGTGTCACGCACAGCCGGAACATAATTGGAAAGAAGACAGAATAAGACCTTTGACGGAGAAGGGAAGAAAGATTCTGCAATTGTACATGAATTTTTGAGGGATAAGAAAATCGATGCCTTTTATTGCAGTCCGTATAAGCGTAGCATGGATACCATTGCAGAGGCAGCAGCATTTTTCGGAAAAGAAATTATAACAGATGAGCGATTGAGAGAGTGCGAAAAGGTTCAGATGGAAACAATCACGGAATGTCCCAGAAACGATGGGCTGACCATGATTATCATGAAGAGGGCGGAGAATCCATTGCTATGGTTCAAAATCGTAACATAGAGGCACTGAACGAGATTTTATCAGATAATGCGGATAGAGATATTGTTATAGGAACTCATGGTACTGCCCTTAGTACGATATTGAATTTTTATGACAATAGTTTTGGATGCGAAGATTTTCTGCGAATTATTGATTGGATGCCGTATATTATTGAATTAGATTTTGAAGGTGATAAGTTGGTCGGCAGACAGGAACATTGTCATGTGGAGAAGGAATTTAAGGGAAAACAGCGTGCGGATCAGAAGTAGTGAGGAATAGATGAATACAAGATATTATATGGTCATTATCAAGGGGGAAATAAAGACATCCGAAATAATGTCATGTGTGTACAATAGAAATACCCAAAAATGGGATGTAAAATTCAATACCGGAAAAACATACTCGTATGCATATTTGAATGTGGAAAAGTTGACTGATCCAGATGTTTTAAATCCTAATATGTATCGTATTAGCAGAGAAGGACGAGAGTTTTTTGACATTAAAGCAATATATGTATTTAGGAGTAACTACGAGTCTTATTGGCATATCTGTTTTGGTGATGGTAGTGAAAGAGATTATCGTCGGAGCGACTTGCGTATTATAGAGTCCTGTCTTAACCAAAGTCAGTCATCAAATGTATTTGAATATATAAAGCAAATTGCAGGTTTGAGTAATCTTAGGAATGAAGAGACTGGTGAAAAACTATTGTCTAAGAGGTTTGACAAGATTTCTTTTGTGGGTAGTGATGTAGCTTTAGCAAAGTATTTGAATCCATTATCGTTACAGGGAAAAAGAGCAGGACACGAATATATTCCGATTTTCCCATTTGGATGCAATAACAGTCAGTACAAGGCTGTGAAAAATGCTATGGAGAATCAAATTAGTGTTATACAGGGGCCTCCTGGGACAGGCAAGACACAAACTATATTAAATATTATTGCCAATATATTGATGCAGGGAAAAACGGTACAGATAGTATCCAATAACAATTCGGCGACGGAAAATGTATACGAAAAATTATCATCATCCAAGTACAATTTAGGTTTTGTTGCTGCAACATTAGGAAGTTCTAAGAACAAGAAAATATTTGTTGAGCATCAGGATACAAATTATCCGGACTTTTCGCTTTGGAAAATAAATGAAAATTCATATGATTTGCAGAAAAGAATAGCAGGGCAATCCAGCCAATTGAAAACTGTTTTTGATAAGCAGGAGAAACTTGCGTGTTTAAGGCAGGAACTTTCACAATTGGTTACAGAACAGGAATATTTCAATCAATATGTCGAAGAATCAGATGTTAATACAGACACTATAAAGTTTAAGAAAAAACTATCTTCAAAACATTGGATGGTATTGTGGCAGGAGTGTCAGTTGATTTCAGAAGAGAAAAAGGTAATAGGACTTTGGTTTAAGATAAAGGGCTTTTTAAAGTATGGAGTAATCAATTGGAATTTTTATAAGCAGGATATTTCGAAGATAATTACAACTTTTCAGGCTATGTATTATCGAGCAAAGCAGGCAGAATTGTCTGCTGAGATTACAGATATTGAAAAGTATTTAAATAATGTGAATAAGAATTTGCTTGATGATTTATGCAATCAGTCAATGGTTGTATTGAAAGATAAACTGGCAAGAAAATATGAAGGTAAAAGCAGTAGAAAGATATTTAGCGAAGATAATTTGTGGAAAGAACCATATGATGTTCTTGATGAATATCCTGTTATTTTAAGTACAACATTTTCATCAAGAAATAGCCTGAATTCAGATGTAGTGTACGATTATCTTATCATGGATGAGGCATCACAGGTAGATATTGCAACCGGTGCGTTGGCACTTTCCTGTGCAAGGAATGTTGTTGTTGTGGGAGATACCAAGCAGCTTCCTAATGTTGTTACAGAAGATATTAAAGCCAAAGCAAAAGCTATATTTGATACATTTAATGTGAATGAAGGCTATCAGTATACAAAGAGTTTTCTGCAATCTATTTTGGATGTTATGCCAAATGTAACGCAAACATTATTACGGGAGCATTATAGATGTCACCCTAAGATAATTAATTTCTGCAACCAGAAATTCTATCGTGGCGAATTGATTATAATGACAACAGATAAGGGCGAAGAAGATGTATTGTCTGTGGTAAAAACAGTCGCAGGAAATCATGAGCGTAATCATTATAGTCAGCGTCAGATAGATGTTATTAAAAATGAAATTATACCTAAATATGTTTCTAATCCGGAAGAAACCGGAATTATTGCACCGTACAAAAATCAGGTAGAAGCATTAAGTAAGGAGATAACAGATATTGATGCGGCTACAGTGCATAAGTTCCAGGGCAAGGAAAAAGAGAATATTATTATATCTATTGTGGATGATGAAATATCTGATTTTGCAGATGATCCATATTTAATCAATGTTGCTGTATCACGAGCGAAGAAGAAATTGATGTTGGTTGTAACTGGAAATGAGCAATCAAAAGAGCACAATATAACAGATTTAATAGATTATATCCAATATAACAATTTTGAGGTAGCAGAGAGTAAAATATATTCTATTTTTGATTATCTTTACAAGCAGTATACCGAGGAAAGAATAGCATATTTGCAAAAGAATAAAAAGATATCAGAATATGATTCAGAGAATCTGATGTATTCTTTGATCGAGGAAATAATCGCCGATAACAAGTATTCAAGCTTGGATGTTGTTTGCCATTTTCCGTTGAATATGTTAATTAAAAATCCAGAATTATTAAATGAACAGGAATGCCAGTATTCAATGAATACGGCAACACATTTGGATTTTCTGATTTATAACAGAATTGGTAAAAAGCCTGTGCTGGCGATTGAAGTTGACGGATATGAATATCATAAAGATAATACTGTTCAGGCTTCAAGAGATTTGATGAAAAATCATATTATGGAGTTGTATGAAATTCCGTTACTGAGATTTAAAACAAATGGCAGCGGTGAAAAGGAAAAAATTATAGAGATGTTGGACAAGTTGGTAGGATAACCGAAAGGAAAGGTGCATATGGAGATTATAAGAAGGGACGAGTTACAGGAACTTTTAGATGTTGTTAGGATGAATCCATATGGCAAATTCTTGATAACAGGTATTTCAGGAAGTGGCAAGACTTTTTTGTTAAACATAGTTGGAAAGATATTAGAAGAACAAGGAAAGGAAATTTGCTATGAAAACATGGCGTTTTCACAAATGGGAAATAAAATATGGAAACACCCATCAGAGTTTGAAGAAGTTGTTTGTTTAGTGGATGGTTTGGACGAAAAATATAGATATAAACAAATTGCTGAACATATAAAAAATGGTAGAGGATGCTATATATGCACTGCCAGGGAAAATAAATTTAATATCAAGTTTGATTATGAAATAAAGTTAAAACCGTTAACAGATAACCAGATATTATTGTTTATTAGTGATTATCTTGGCACTCGTATTTCGAGTGAGAATATTGTAGAGGATGTCATTAAAGGGCTTGATAAGCAAAATTTAATGCCGAGAATGATAGCTGAAAAGCTTCATACAAAATTAAAGGGTGAGGGACTTAATGAATATTTTCTCGATTTTGAAAAGGATATACATCAATTATATACATATAAAGGTGGTGTATCTCTACAACATCCAGAGATAGTTGTTCCGGAACGGAAAATTATTAGAGTACCAGATGAATTGAAAAATGATATAAAGGTAGTAACGCATTCACTTGTGGATAAAGTTGCATTAAGACCAGAAATACTTCAAGAAATAACACCTAGACAGTTTGAGGAATTAGTTTGTGAATTATTTGAAAGAAAAGGATATAATGTGCAACTTACGAAACAGACGAGAGATGGTGGTAAGGATTTGATTGTTCTTAATAATTCCATGTTAGGTGATTTGGTGATTTATGCTGAGTGCAAAAAGAAAGCTCCTAAGCATCCTGTGAATGTTGGACTTGTTAGACAACTATATGGAACCGTTGAAGCGGACAGAGTTACAGCTGGAATAATGGTAACTAACTCATATTTTTCTGAGGATGCCCGTAGATTTCAACAGACGATAAAAAGTAGAATGAATTTAATTGATTATTCAGAATTAATGAGGCAGATAATGGATTGCAGGTAAGAAAATATTATTTATTAAAGGTGAATGGAGACGTTGTTATGGCAGTATCATATAAAAGGTTATGGAAATTATTGGTTGATAAAGAAATGAGTAAATCAGATTTGCGCAAAAAAGCAGAAATTGCTCCTAACACAATGACGAAGCTTCGACGTGACGAAGAGGTAAGTCTTGCGATACTTAGCAAGATATGTAGGACTTTAAATGCAGATTTTGGAGATGTTGTGGAGTACGTACCGGATGCGGAAATATGGGATTTGTATAATGAAAACAGAGAACTTCTTGGAAAAGATCATATCAGAGGTGAACAATTACCGATAGACGGATACCATCTGGTGGTGCATGTATGGATTCGTAATTCTAAGGGAGAATACCTGATTTCACAGCGCTCCGCAAACAGACCAACATATCCTTTAATGTGGGAGTGTGTAGGTGGTTCAGTTGTAAAAGGCGAGGATAGTTTGATGGGAGCAATTAGAGAGGCAAAGGAAGAGGTTGGAGTCGATTTGAATCCAGAAAATGGACAGGTTCTTTTTACAAAAACACGTAAAATCATAGATGGCAAGATTTATAATGATATTATGGATGTTTGGCTGTTTGAATATGACGGAGATGTCGATTTGGGTAACGCTACAACAGATGAAGTGGCACAGGTTGCTTGGATGAATCGGGAACAAATTAAGGAATTGTTTGAACATAATATGTTTGTGGAGACATTGGAATATTTCTTTACGGAAGTGGACAAGCAGTAATAGATTGCTTATAAAAAGTATTGGTTCTTGTATGAGACCGTTGGAAAAGCTTGTAGTAAAGCGGAGAGGAGAAATTTTAACAAGTAGTTTGTTAAGAGAAGGATTGAAATGTTATTGATTGAGCCTATAAGTGCAATTACATCTTGGGAAGATTATGAATATCAAGGACATGTAGCTTTGTATATTGCGTTAAAAAGTATATTGGATTTATTGCAGAATGGTAAGAGTGTTTCAGATTATGATTTACAAATTGAGGGTGAAGAAGATTTTTCTATAAGAAAAGATTGTAAATATATTTCATTGCATCAAGTCAAGGCAGGTGCAATAAGACTGGAACAAAATGATAAATTTTCATTCGTAATTGGGATTCTTCAGAATGAAGCGGAATATGGGTATTTTCATATAGCAAATGGGAAAAGAATTCCGGTAGATTTTGTTTCATCAACATTGACATATATTAGTATGCTGAAGAATGAATTAAAGAAAAAAGTAATAGAAAAAAAGGATATTGCGGATACAGATAATGAAGATAATTATATTGTACTGGATAAAGTGTCAGGAAATCATAAAAAGGCTGATGTGTATAGTTTGATAAAGTATGTATCTAAAAATTCAAAAGATATAGCTAAGATACAGGCAGTAATTATAGAGATCGATAATGCATTAGATACATACAAAACTATCATAGAGAAGAAAATAGATAAGTTAAAAAAGGATAATCCGTTATTATGTGATGATGAAGCGTTCTTGTGTGCATATGATGAAAAATACGATAATGTAAAAGAGATTCGTTTAAAAGCATATGAGGTTATAGTTAAAATATTAACGATAAAATGTCCGGAGTATACGTTTGTTGATGCTGATTATGCAGCATTGGTTTATGATCAGCTGTTGCTGTACATGAAAAATAGAATTACGGACTTTTATATTGAAAAAAACAAGAGTGGAAAATGTATATTGACATTTAGTGAGATGGTAGAACAGATAATAGTAGACTATCACGAAAAAATAGATACTGTTGCATATCAATATTTTCAGGTATTAAGAAGCATTCGAGATGCTTATGCAGAGTACCCAAATGAGCCATGGAATCATTGTACTGAAAGCAACTGTAAAGATTGTAATAGTTCTGATGTTTGCAATTTGTTTAAGCAAATTAGCATCTTGAATGAAAAAACGGAAATTGATAAAAATCAGATTATACATAATTTAATATTAAAAACACCTGTAGTAGGCAAAAACAATAATTTACCGCAAGATAGTATGGTTTCGCATTTATTTCTTAATCTTTTGGATGAAATTAAAACGTTAGGTCTTGAAAGAAACAATGCATATCAGACAGTAAAAGATGGTAATAAGACATATAGGTTAACATTGGATAGCAGTTATGACATAAATGAATTCCAAAAGAATTTGAAAAAAGAATTGGAAAAAGAATCAGATAGGTCATTACTATACGAATGTGATGTTCTAATTACAGATCGATTATCTGAAGAATCTCTTTTTTTTAATGGTGGGGACATAAGTGTATTAACAGAAAAAGAATTAAAGGAGATAAGTGGAATAACTTCTTCTACAATTGAAAAGATGAAGAACGATTGTAACAGACCTAAAGTTATTAGACTTATAGATAGAAATAAGGCATTAGGAGAATTGAAGTAATGAATGAGATAATGAATAAATTGTTTGAACAATATAATTTTGTTAAAACATGGGAAGAAGATAACAGAATGTTTTATGTTAATACTGATAAAAATATTATCAGCTATTTTATCTTGAATTTTATTGACTGTACTAACATTTTAGATAAAGAGGAACTTATAAGAGCAGAATTGGACAAATTGGAGGAAGAATATATTGATGCAGGAAGTGATAAAAAAGGAATAAAGTACTCAATAATTAATTCTTTTAAAACTGTGCAAGAGATATCACAGATTGATAAGAATACATCAGCCATATATCTTGTTAAATTTTCGGAAGAAAATATGTTGACCAAGTACAAAAATTTGATTTATTCAATTGAAGAGTCACCGATTTATTTTAAAAGATATATTTTACCATATACAGAAAAGCAGGTAGTTGGATTAAAAAAAGTCTTATCTGATTATAGTGACAAAAATATTGTTGAGATACTTTCAGAGTTGGCGGATGTTGAGGAAAATTACTATTCGCTTATGAATGGTACAAATTATAATAGCGTCTATGAGCTTGTAATTAGACTGTTTTCAAAAATTCCATTTTTACAGTACAAATTCAAGGCAACTTCGGATGATATTTCTTTGGAAAAGATGGTTAAGGATGCATTAGCTAGTGATTTGGTAAAATATGATGAAGCAATTAAAGCAAATAAGATTGAAATAGAAGATTTGATAGAGCTAGAGGAGGTTGCTATAACAGAAAAGGAAATTGAAGTGATCTTAAACAAACTAATGGAGGAGGCGTAGCAATGCAGTATAAAATTGTAAATTTACGTGTGAAAAATTTCAAGTGCTTTGATAATGCGCAATTTTATGAATTTCGTATTGAATATGAAAAAAATCCTATTATTTTGTCTGGACCCAATGGTTTTGGAAAAACTACATTTTTTGATGCAATAGAGCTGATATTTTCAAAGAATATTACACGTCTTGATAAAGGTATAGAGAAGAAAACCACAAATTTGGGCAAGAATATTTTGCTTAATAAAGCAAATGAGGATGGATATGTTGTTTTGACTCTGAGAAATGAACAAAGTGACTGCCTTACTATATTTGCAAAAATATTAAACAATAATCATAAATTAGAGGTTGAAGATTCAATTTATTATGGCGAAATTAGCGGGTTCATTTCCACTGAGGAGCTAGATAGTTTTCTTTGCAGTTATGATGATTGGAAAGATTCTGTAGATAGTGAGAACTTAATAAAATACAGAGCTAAAAATTTTAATGTATATTATTATGTTTCACAGGCTGAGTCTGTACACTTTTTGAAAAGAACAATTTCTGATAGAAAAAATGCTATGAATGTTTTGTTAAATACAGGTTTTATAGATGACAGAAAAAAAGTAGTAATAGATCTTATTGGTAATAGAAATGGGACCAGTGGTCATCTTATTAATGATGAGATTATGACACTGGATAATGAATTGAAAAAGAAGGCAGCAATACTAAAAGCATTATCGAAGAGTAACATGCAGGATGAGGTTGAAAAGATAGAGTATGAAGATTTAGGTTTGTATAATAAAGATTCGAATTTGTATTTTTGGGATAGCTCAAGTATTGCGGAGTTAGATAATTCTGAGATTAAGAAAGGAATAAATATATTAGAGGGTATAATCTCGTTTTGGGAGAATCAAAATGATTATAGAAATTATCGTTGGAATGAAGATATATCAAAAGCGCTGAAAGGAAATTCGATACAAGATTATATAGATTATAGAGAATATGTAATTAATAATTTGGTGTCAATGCAAAAAGTAGAACAGCAGTTGGAAAAGTGGGATTCTACAATGCAAATTTATAATTGTACTTTGTTATTTAGACAGGAAATTCCAGAGGAGACTAGTTATAAAGAAGAGGATATTATTGCGTTAAAAAAATTAGTTCCGGAATTGGAGAAATATGATTTTTCATTAATTAAAAGTATTGCAGATGAAATTCTTAGTTTAAGAAGTACTTTTTCTACAAATCAAAAAATAATAGACAAATTAACAAGTGCTCGAAATGCTTTGAAAAATGCAAAAAATGAGTATGACAAAAATGGAACAGCATGTCCATTTTGTAATACAAAATTTGCTGATACAACTCTATTGAATGATGGCTTTGAGGAAGTAGAAAAAATGCTGCAAATTGAAAGTGGAAGTATAGGGCAAAGGATAGCACTGAAAAGAAAAGAATTGGAAAGTGCGGTTGAAAAAGTAAAGGAGATAGTACATCCATATGTGGATGGACTAGATGAAAGTGTTATTGATTTGCTAATACAGAGAAAATCGTCTTTAAAAGGGTTTATCAGTGATTCGGGAAGGGTAGCTAATGTTGAGAAAGTGGTAAAATATCTTGCTACGGCAGAGTATGCGCCTGAAACAGAGGGAAATAATTTGGTAATAGATATACAAAGAGTGTTATCTGGGTTAGTCAAGAATATAGAGAATCAAGAATTTGATAATCTCTATATTAAGCACAAATATGAAAAGGTAGAGGAACTTTATGGTGAAGATATAAAGAATATGATGAAGCAGATGACAGTAGAAACATTAAAGAAGAAATTTAAATATCTAGAAAAGGTTGTCTGGGAAAAGGAAAATACTGAAATTCATGAAATTAAGAGAGAAATGAAAGATTTAATTGTTAGAAAAGAAAAGGTAACGAGGATTCGCCAACAGTTGAATGAATTGAGCAAGGTTTATGACAAATCAGTAGAAGACTATAAGAATATTACTTTGAAACAATTAAGAGTGCCATTGCTGATATATACAGGGAAAATTCTACAGGACTATCAAAATGGCTTAGGTGTATTTGTAAGTAAAGATGAAATGAGGTTTGTCTCAAATGGAGATGCTAAGCACGATATATTAAATACATTTAGTTCGGGGCAACTTTCAGGATTTGTCTTGGCATTCCTTTTTGCGATGAATAAACAGTATATAAAAGCATCTTCTGATGATATAGGATTCATTCTTATTGATGACCCGGTACAAACAATGGATGATATAAATATTTCTTCATTAATTGAAGTGCTTCGAAATGATTTTTCTGATAAGCAAATAATATTGTCAACGCATGAAATGGATAAAGAAAACTATATTCTGTATAAATTCTACAAATATAATAAGGTTGGACAATCTTTTAATGTAAAAGAGGAAATTTATGGGTAAAAATGCAATACTATATGCAAGGGTAATATAGTGTGAAAATTGGGGGCGATCAAATGACAACAGAGTTTATGAGAGACTTGCTTTCAAAAGATGAAAAGATAACAGTAGAATACAAAACCTGTCAATTTGGCATCCAAGAGGATGTCTATGAAACGGTGTGTTCCTTTTCCAATCGATATGGTGGATATATTATTATGGGGGCAGAGGATGATGGTACTCCAATAGGTGTTAAGCAAAATATGGTTAAGGATATGAAGAGGAATTTTGTGAATCAGTTAAATAATCCGGATAAAATGTCGCCAACATTATATCTTTCAATTGAGGATTTTGAGTATGAAGGAAAGGTATTATTATGGGTATATGTACCGCCAACGGCTACTGTGGAAAAGTGTGGAAACAGGATATATGACCGAAATGAAGATGGTGATATGGATATTACTGATTCACCGATTCAGTTACAGAATATGTACAACAGAAAGAGCACTACATATGCGGAACATAAGATTTTCCCATATGTAACCAAGGATGATCTGCGTCTTGACTTAATGGACAAGGTGCGTAATCTTGCCAAAAGTAAAAATCCGGATCATCAGTGGCTTACAATGTCTGATGAAGAGATACTTACAAGTGCAGGGTTGTGGGAAAAAGATTTTTCATCAGGTATTCAGGGATATAATCTGGCAGGCGTACTATTGTTTGGAAAAGATGAAGTGATTCGCTCCTGCTGTCCGGGATATATTACGGATGCAATTTACAGAGTTGAAAATGTGGACAGATATGATGACAGATTACAGGTGATGACAAATCTGATAGAAGCATATGACCTTTTGATGGAATTTGTGTCGAAACACACATCAGATAAGTTCTGCTTGATTGATAATGTGAATACAAGTATCAGAGGAATCATTGCCAGAGAAGTAATTGGTAATATACTTGTTCATAGGGATTATTCAAGTGCATTTCCGGCAAAGGTAATTATTGAAAAAGACTGGTTAAAAACAGAAAACTGGTGTATCCCAAGACGACACGGAAATATTATGAGTGATGAATTTACACCATATCCTAAAAATCCGTTAATCCAGCAATTTTTTGCTAACATTGGTAGAACAGATACGATTGGCTCAGGCGTGAGAAACTTGTACAAGTATACACCGATTTATTCAGATGGTGGAAAACCTGAATTAATTGAGGATGATGTATTTAGAATAACAATTCCACTGGATAAAATGGCAGCATATGAAGCACGGGAGCAGAAGATATTATCTGAAAGAGAACAAAAAATTTACAATATGATATGTGAGAATATTCATTTATCAGTTGAACAGGTAATGGCAGAACTTGACATATCAAGAGCAACGGTGTTCAGGGATTATGCAAAAATTAAAAAAGTTACAGGTGCGATGTATGATAAAAAGACATCAACATGGACTTTGTAACTCACTTAGTCTCATCAAATCTCAAGTTAGTCTCAACACAGTCTCATGAGATTTGATATTAGATGAGACTGAGAAAAGTTGAAGAAATGCAGTAAAATGAATGATTTTTGGAATTGTAAGAAAAATTCAGTCTCAAGATAGTCTCATTTTGGGGGTGAAATTTTGAGACTGACTTGAGACTGAGAAATAACATATAAGAAACGGTGAAAAAGTGATTAAACATTGCTAGAAAGAAGAATGAATATGCAGGATAAGCAATATAAGGAGATAGTTGATAGTCAAGGTAATGCTTATAAAAGCAATAAAGATAAGAATAAAATTACACAATATTTAGAAACTAATATATGGAATTTTTTAGGAACAGGATTGGCTGCAGTTATAACATTAGCAGGTATTGTAAATTTTGTGATTTCGAAGAGCTTTTCTGCTTCATGTGCAAATTTTTATGGAATAGACAAAAAATATTTTAGTGGAACAGAAATGTTTGAGGATAAATTAATTTTTATTCTTTGTGCATTTGTCATGTTTGTCTATCCGATTATCCTTTCATATATAAATAAAAAAATAAACAGTAAAGGATATGTGGTGTTAACTTTTATTTTTACAATTTTTATACTGTTTGTGCAAAATGTATTATATATGGTTAGCTTAATAGAAATTATTCCATGGGATTGGTTGAGACAGATTGTTGATAATTATGTGACACTTGGTGTGTTTTTAGCTGCGGATATACTGATTGCATATTTCGTAATAATAAGAAATTTCTTTTTTGGAAAAAAGAAGTTTAATAAAATCGAAAAAGGAGTATTGGCAATAGCTCTGTTAATATATATGCTGAATACAGCTATAGGAGTTACAATTAAAATGAACTATGATATTAGTGATAAGAAATCATATGAGGTTATTGAGCAAAATCGAGCTATATTATCGAATTATGATGGCAAATTTGTAGTTATGGATTGTGAAATACAGGGAGAAACTATTATTTTAAAGAAAGGTACATATAGTTTGGAGGAAATGACTGGTGTTTCAATTACATATCATAAATATGAGAAAGCAATTTGTGAGTAAAATAACCAGTCCCAACAACGGTGTACGAAGGGACTGGTATATAGATATTAATTTAATTCACTCATCCCATCCACATAATCCTGCAAGCTATTTTCTTTCAGTGCAAGCTTGGCATATGTAAGCGGTGAATCTTCTGCTAACCGGTATAGATATACAATATCATTGGGCTCCTCGAAGATAACACAGGAATTACATTCCTTACAACGGATAACAAGAACAGAGTTTACGCCGGTATTTACGATAACGGAATCTGTAGTGGGCTCATACATACCAAACATAAAATTAAGATTATTGTTCATGGCAGTCTCCTTTCCACAGATATTTTGCACCATCTAACAGGTCAGTAATGGCTGTCAGCATATTGGTGTATTCGGTCTGCAATTCGTTAATAGCATCTGAGGATGGAAGCATATCAATGTTCCGGTCTGATGAGGTAAATGCTTTTTGCATTTCAAGTAATTGCAGATATAAAGCATTCACAGTCTGTACCAACGGATAAATAGTTTCCTTCTTGCCTACAACGCAGATGCAGTTGTAGTTGTAGATGCAGGAACGGATGAAGTAATCTTTCTTCATCATTCCGCTGGCAATAATACGGGCTTCGATTTGTTTGCGTTCAGCTTCGGTAATTCGGAAGCTGATGGTTTTATTTTTATGTTTGCTACTCATGGTAAAGCTCCTTTCATTTGGGGCGTGGCAGCAGGTGATATAGATAACTGACAGCCACAGGAATATATTCGTTGAGACTAACATGAGACTGAGGAGGTTCAAAAGCATGGACATAAGCAAAAAGGATTGGAAATTATTTCGAGAAAGATTATCAGGCTGGCAGGAAAATTATATGGAAGGTCTTGTTAAAGAGTATGTAAGTTTTCTGAATGATGATAAAAAGCCTGCATCAGAGAAATTCTGGGAACTTGAAAAACGGATAAAAGAAGATAAGCGTCATCCGGGAGTTATCATGGAGATGAGTAAGTCAGAGGTGATATGGGATATTGTTCGTCTTATTAGATTGAAAGTAATTGCATATGATGATTTATCAGACTTTAGTGATGAATTACAGTTGGAAGTAAAAAGAATGCTTGAGATGAATAGATAATGACGGAAAGGAAGGTATGACAAATGCGTGATCCAATAGAGAATGTTACGAGATTGCAGAAGCAGTTGAACAATCTGCAATTGGAAAATCAGGTATTAAAGAATATATTGGATAAAGCGGGATTGTCATATCAAAATGAACTGGCAAGTATAGGGAAAACGGAAAAGAAAGAGAATTTTGATCCAGAACAGGGAAAAAGGATTGTGCACCTAAAAGAAATTACAGACAGGATGGCAAAGCTCTTTTTCTCATTTTTTTGGGGAAGGACAGATGTATATGCGAAAAGAAATGTAAATAAAAACGGAGAGGCGGCATATTATCCGCAGTGTGATAATTTCTGGTCAGATAATTGCCATAGAAAATTAAATACACATATAGACTGTAAGGATTGCAAATATTGTTCGTATACAAGATTAGATTTATCAACTATATTGCAACATTTGAGGGGAAACTCATATGCTGCAAAAGATGTAATAGGTGTATATCCATTATTTGGTGATGGAACATGCAGGTTTTTAGTGTTTGATTTTGATAATCATGAGAAGAATGCAGAAAAAAAGGACTTTGCAAATACAGATGATACATGGATTGAAGAAGTCGAAGCTATGAGAGATATCTGCACATTAAATGGAATAGAACCTTTGGTAGAGCGTTCTCGTTCAGGAAAAGGTGCACATATATGGATATTCTTTGACAAGCCAATATCGGCGGCATTGGTTCGTAGATTTGGCTTTGCACTTTTAGATAAAGGTGCAGAGCAGGTGAATTTAAAGTCATTCAATTATTATGACAGAATGCTGCCAGCACAGGATTCCTTAGAAAATGTGGCAATAGGAAACCTGATTGCGTTGCCATTACAGGGAAGGGCGTTGAAAGATGGCAATAGTGCATTTGTGGATAGTAATTGGAATGCTTATTCTGACCAATGGAATGCTTTATTAAGTAAACCTAAGCTTTCAGAGGAATTTCTGGAGAATAAGATAAGGGAATGGACATTTACAGCAGATGACCTTGAAGCATCCAATGATGAAGAAAATAGGGAAAAGCCATGGAATAAAATGAAAAATTTTGCCAAATCAGATATTGATGGGAAAATGGATATCACATTATCAAATGGTATATATGTTGACAGCACTAATCTTAAGCCTGCGATGCAGAATAAGATTCGCAGAATGGCAGCCCTTAGTAACCCAGTATTTTATAAAAATCGTGCGATTGGAACATCTAATTATGATACCTCAAGGTGGATTTATCTTGGGAAAGACCATCTTAGCGGATACATACAGATTCCAAGAGGATTACAGGAGGAATTAATAGCAAATATTGATAAGGCTGGAATTGAATATTTTGTAGATGACGAGCGGCAGCAGGGAAGAAGTATTAATGTAGAATTCAATGGAGAACTACGACCTGAACAGAACAAGGCGTTAAAGGAACTGACTAAGTATGATAATGGAATACTTCATGCTGCAACTGCATTTGGCAAAACTGTTGTCAGCAGTGCAATAATTGCGCAAAAGAAAGTAAATACTCTGATTCTGCTGGAATCATCTGCACTTATAGAACAGTGGAAAGATGCTCTAAACAAATTTTTAATTATAGATGAAGAACTGCCCCAGTATACAACGAAAATGGGAAGGCTAAGAACTAGAAAAAGTCTGATTGGAACATTACAGGGAGCACATGATTCGATGACAGGGATTGTTGATATTGCAATGGTCGGCTCACTTTGCAAAAAGGGAGAGTTTCATAATTTGCTGAATGATTATGGTCTTGTGCTAATTGACGAGTGTCATCATTCCGCTTCTGAAACAATTGCAAATGTGCTAAAAGAAGTAAAAGCAAGGTATGTATATGGTGTGACAGCAACTCCGAAAAGAGGAGATGGACTGGAAAAAATCAATTATATGCTGATAGGACCTATAAGATATAGTTACACAGCAAAGGAAAAGGCTATGGAGCAGGGGATACAATATCTTGTATATCCGCGTTTTACCCGAACTGTACCTCCAAGAGGAGTGATTAAAGGTAAGATGCATCCAAATGAAGCATATGATATTATTCACAATAATGATATAAGGGATGAACAGATTGTTGAGGATATTAAGAATTGTGTATCAGCAGGCCGAACTCCGGTTGTTTTATCCCGATACAAAGATCATTCAGAGAAACTGTACGAGCGATTGAAAGATTATGCAGACCATGTATTTTTAATGACAGGCAACAACTCAAAGAAAGAACATAAGAAGATTTTGGAACAGATGCATCAGGTTGATAAGGCGGAGTCTCTGATATTAATAGCCACAGGTTCTCTGGTGGGAGAAGGTTTTGATTTTCCAAGACTGGATACACTTTTTATGGCAACACCTGTATCATTCCGTGGAGTTGTTGAACAGTATGCTGGTAGGTTGAATCGTGATTATGCGGGCAAAGAAAATGTAATTATATATGATTATGTGGACAACCATATTCCAATGTTTAATAACATGTATATGAAGAGGCTTAAAGCATATAAACAGATAGGATATGAGCTTGCAGGTGGTTTGCAAATTAACAAACATACAGCAAATGCAATATATGACGGTGATAATTATACTGAGAATTATTATAAAGATTTACTGGATGCAAATAAAAACATAATTATTTCAAGCCCTGCAATTAGTGGGCAAAAAGTCTATGAACTGATTAATATGCTAAAAGAAAAACAGGCATCGGGAGTTCAGATTACAATAGTAACATGGACACCGGATTCCTATGGATTTGGAGATGCAGCATACTGGATGCAGTTACATGAAGATATGTGCAAAGCTGGTTTTTATATTAAAACAGTAGAAGAATCATGTGAGCGGTTTGCTGTTATTGATCAGGAAGTAGTCTGGTATGGGAATATTAATCTTTTGGCAAAGACAAAGGTGGATGATAGTATTATGAGAGTCTTGAGCAACGAGATAGCAGGGGAATTGATGGAAATTATATTTGGGAATAACAGTTGAGCTGAATAGTACTAAAACATACGGATTCCGTAAGATGTAAGAGGAACATTCAGGAGAATAGAGAAAGGTAAAATTTTATGAGCAAAGAATTACAGATAAGAAATAGCACTGTTGATTTCTTGGTTTTCACACGAGATGCAGGAGAAGACGGAATAGAAGTCAGGGTTCAGAATGGCGATGTATGGCTTACGCAGAAGGCAATTTCACAGCTTTTTGATGTAGATAGAAGTGTGATTACAAAACATCTGAGCAATATTTTTAAAGAGGGAGAATTAGATGAAAATTCAGTTTGTGCAAAATTTGCACAAACTGCGGATGATGGGAAAACATACAATTATAAGTTCTATTCATTAGCAGCCATTATTGCTGTGGGCTATCGCATTAATTCAGAACGGGCAATGCAGTTCAGAACATGGGCAACAAAGGTATTGGATACATTTACAAAGCAGGGTTATGTTCTTGATAAAAGCAGATTGATTAATGGACAGATTTTCGACGAAGATTATTTTGAGCATCTTATTGCTGAGATTCAGGAAATCAGAGCAAGTGAGAGAAGATTTTACCAGAAAATCACAGATATATATGCAACAGCAGTTGATTATGATAAGAATTCACAGGTGACAAGAGAGTTTTATGCAACAGTTCAGAATAAGATGCATTATGCAGTTCATGGTAATACAGCAGCAGAAGTGATAGTGGCAAGAGCTGATCATAATAAGGAACATATGGGACTTAAATCATGGAAAAATGCGCCTGATGGTAAAATAGTAAAAACAGATGTGTCAATTGCAAAAAACTACTTAGGAAAAGAAGAACTTGCAGAATTAAATGAGATTGTGACAATGTATCTTGATTATGCAACAAGACAGGCACGAAGACATATTCCTATGACTATGGAAGATTGGAAAACAAAGCTTGACGCATTTCTTAGATTTAATGATGCAGAAGTACTTCAGGATAAAGGGAAAGTAGCAGCAGCTATTGCAAAGGAATTTGCAGAAAGCGAATTTGAGAAATACAGAGTTATACAGGATTCACTATATGAAAGTGATTTTGATAAATTGATGAATGATATGGAAAAGGATGATGCTATCCATTAGTACCACAAAATTTCTTATTGTAGAATTAGCGGTTGCAGATTATAATTTTCATAGGTGGACTTGCAAACCATCAGATGATTATTCTCTGAATAGTAAACAAACCTGCAAGCCACCAGAACTACACTCAATAATGACAATATAGCAATGGTACTGGATTGGTACTAAAAATATGTGAAACAAAAAATAATGAGTGGAAAAGATATATATTATCAACACAAGATGGTATAGATAATTGTATTAAAACAATCAGAATCAAACCAGACTTTGCGAGTTTGAATAGTAAACAGAGCTTCATAAATGGCGTAAACAAGCCATTTATGGGGCTTTTTCTTTTATCGTGATACCTATATGATACCTGTTTTGATAGTACCACAGATATTAATGAGTACTAAACAGAAGTGTCCAGAAATATAATTATGTATTATTAAGCTGAAATATGCGTAGATATGTCAATAGTCTGAGCATTTATTTAAAGAATATGTTATGATAATAATATAATGTTTGGCTTTACTCATAATATCATTAAAATTTTATATAGTTATTATGGCATAAAGTCATAGTGTTTGATGGAGTATGAAAGGGGATGTATATGATTTATAAAGGTATTATATTTAAAGCGGAACCATTTTCATACAATCTGGAATTTGATGATAGAATTACTCTTGTTGGTGGAGATAGTGATACAGGTAAGACATTTTTTTATGGAATGTTGGAAGATTAATGATGATGTTAGGAGATTCATTAATTTTGAGTTATCAAATCAGTATATGCTTTTCTTACAAAATTGTGATGGACTTAATATATCTGATAAGAGTTTTAAAGTGCTTAAGTTTGATAACTACAGAGAATAACACTGGCAGAGGAGTTGTGATTTTATGTATTGCAATGAAGATGATGGAATATGAACAGCTTTCAGAAAAAGATTGTGGTGCGTAATGTGAAATGAGCAGATCCAATCAGTTTTACATTATGCTGGAACTACTGAATGAGGGGGCAATAACTATAGATGACTTGGAAGATTTTAGCGATGATTTGAAAGAGACAATGAAACATTTTTTCAATAGATAAAACAGGGAGGTATGCCAATATGCGTGATTCAATAGAAAACATATCACAACTTCAGAAACAGTTGAATGAGCTGCAACTGGAAAATCAGATATTAAAAAACATATTGGACGAAGCAGGATTGTCATACCATAAAGAATTATCCGCATTTAGACAAAGTGATAGTAAAGAAGCTTTTGATCCGGAACAGGGTAAAAGAATCATTCATCCACAGGCAATAACAGAAAATATGGCAAACAAGTTTTTTGGCATGTTTTGGGGCAGACAGGACGTTTACGCAAAACGTAGTGTTAATAAAGAAACCGGAAAGGCAGCATATTATCCTCAGTGTAATAATTTTTGGACAAGTGTATGTCATAAGAAGATGAAAGATGGCGTTAACTGTAAGGATTGCAAGAGTCGTTCTTATAAGACAATAACGAAGAAAGACATATTAAATCATTTACAAGGAAATGCTTATAATGCATCTGATGTAATAGGTGTTTACCCACTTCTTAGCAATGGAACATGCAGGTTTATGGCATTAGATTTTGATAATCATGATAAAGGAGCAGAAGAAAAAGATTTCGCAAATGTTGATGATACATGGATTGAAGAAGTTGAGACAATGAGAGAAATCTGTGTATTAAATGGAATAGATCCATTAGTAGAACGTTCGAGGTCTGGCAAAGGTGCACATATATGGATATTCTTTGATAAACCGATAGTTGCTTCATTGGTAAGAAAATTTGGATTTGCATTGCTTGATAAGGGTGCAGAACAGGTTAATTTAAAATCTTTTAAATATTATGACAGAATGCTACCGGCACAGGATTCGTTATCAAATAATAGTTCGCTTGGTAATCTGATTGCATTGCCATTGCAGGGGAAGGCTTTGCAGGATGGAAATAGTGCGTTTATTGATGGTAAATGGAATGCTTATTCTGATCAATGGGGGATATTATTTAGCAAGCCAAGATTATCACAGGAATTTCTAGAGGAAAAAATAAAAGAATGGACAAATCCTATTGGGGATATTGCTGCAAACGCTGACGAAAGTGATAGGGAAAAGCCATGGAACAGAATGCAGAATTTTAATAAAAATGATGTAGATGGGAAGATACATATTACATTATCAAATGGAATATATGTGGATAATACGAATTTGAAAGCGTCTATGCAGAATAGAATCCGCAGAATGGCAGCAATCAGTAATCCAATTTTCTATAAAAATCAGGCAATAGGAACATCAAATTATGATACTCCAAGATGGATTTATCTAGGAAAAGACCATCTGAGTGGATATATCCAGATACCAAGAGGTTTGCAGGACGAATTGCTGGACAGGGCTAAGCGAGCAGATATTGATTGTGAAATCGAAGATGAGCGTCAGCAGGGAAGAAATATTAATGTGGATTTTATAGGTGAATTGCGTTCTGAACAGGATAAGGCATTAAAAGAGCTGGTGAAATACGGTAACGGAATACTTCATGCTGCAACTGCATTTGGTAAAACTGTGGTTAGCAGTGCAATAATTGCTCAAAAGAAAGTGAGTACATTGATTATACTGGAGTCTTCTGCGCTGATAGAGCAGTGGAAAGAGGCATTGGGAAAATTCTTAAATATTAATGAGGAACTTCCGACCTATGAAACTAAGACAGGGAGAGTACGGAAAAGAAAAAGTTTGATTGGAACTCTGCAGGGAGCACATGATTCAATGACTGGAATCATAGATATTGCAATGGCAGGTTCACTGTGCAAAAAAGGAGAGAATCATAATCTGTTGAATGAATACGGACTCGTGCTGGTTGATGAGTGCCATCATTCTGCTTCTGAAACAATAGCCAATGTTTTAAAAGAAGTGAAAGCAAAGTATGTATATGGTGTGACAGCAACTCCGAAAAGAGGGGATGGACTGGAAAAAATCAATTATATGCTAATCGGTCCTATAAGGTATAGCTATACGGCAAAAGAAAAAGCTAAGGAGCAGGGAATACAGCATTTAGTTTATCCACGCTTTACCAGGACTGTATCACCAAGGGGTGTGATTACCGAAAAGATGCATCCTAATGAAGCATATGAGATTATTCACAATAATGATGTGAGGGATGAGCAGATTATTGAGGATGTGAAGAACTGTGTATCAGCAGGTCGTACTCCGGTTGTTTTGTCACGATACAAAGATCATTCAGAAAAATTGTACGAGCAATTAAAAAGCTATGCTGATTATGTGTTTCTTATGACTGGTAATAATTCTAAAAAGGAACATAGGAAAATCCTCGAGCAGATGCGTCAGGTTAATAATGATAAGTCTATGATATTAGTAGCAACAGGCTCTCTGGTAGGAGAAGGCTTTGATTTTCCAAGACTGGATACACTTTTTATGGCAACACCTGTATCATTTCGTGGGGTAGTTGAACAATATGCCGGACGATTGAATCGTGATTATGCAGGTAAAGAAAATGTGATAATATATGATTATGTGGATAATCATATTCCAATGTTCGATAATATGTATATGAAGCGGCTGAAAGCATATAAACAGATTGGCTACGAGCTTTCTAGTGGCTTGAAAGCCGATAAACAGATGGTTAATGCAATATATGAGGGAGATAATTATAGAGAAACTTTCCATAAGGATCTACTTGATGCCAATAAAAATATAATCATTTCCAGCCCAGCCATCAGCGGACAAAAAGTTTATGAATTAATCAGCATGCTAAAGGAAAAACAGGAGGCAGGGAGTCAGATTACAATAGTTACATGGACTTACGATTCATATGGATTTGGTGATGCAGCATATTGGATGCAGTTACATGAAGATATGCGTAAAGCTGGCTTTTATATAAAAACAGTAGAAGAATATTGCGACCGCTTTGCTGTTATTGACCAGGAAGTAGTATGGTATGGAAATATTAATCTGATGGCGAAGGATAAAGTTGATGACAGTATTATGAGAGTCATGAGTAAAGAGATAGCGGGTGAATTGATGGAGATTACATTTGGAGATAATGATGGTAAGGGTGCAGAATATAATGAAAATTAATAAAAGAAAGTGAGTTTATGGACATAAAGCAGCTCATCGTTGAAGCCACTGATTACGATAAAAAGGTTGCACTTGAGACAAAGAAACCCAAAAGCTGGTGCAAGAGCATTAGAGCATTTGCAGATTGTTATGGTGATAAGCTGATATTTGGTGTGGCAAACGATGATGCGTTGGTTAGTCTTTCGGATGCTGAAGGTGATGCAGAAAAAATTAGTGAAATAATTAAAACACATCTTAATCCAATACCAGAGTTTAAGATTTCATTTGAAAAAGATAATGATAAGACATTTGTTATCATAGAAGTTATGAAAAGGCAGCAGACACCATACTATTATGAAGGTGATGGACAACTTATTGCATTTATGCGTATTGGAAATGAAAGTGTTCCGGCGACTCCTGTACAGTTGAGAGAGTTGGTACTTCGCGGAAGTGGTGAAAGTTATGATAGTCTTAAGCCTAGATATGATTTTAGCAATATGTCTTTCACAAAATTAAAATCTGTTTATAAGCAAAGAACAGGAAATACATTTGAAGATATAGATTAGGAATCCTTTGGTTTGATTGATGAGAATGGAAATTTGACGAATGCAGGAGCACTTTTGGCAGATGAATCTCCGGTTCGTCATTCCAGATTATTTTGTACAAGATGGAATGGACTTACGAATTGGCAGATTACAAGGGACAAGTTGAATTTGATGAGACCAAGACGCCAGTCTTTGAGGCGGATAATGATAATTGTACATTGACTTTGTATAATCTGAATTATGGACATGATTATGTGATGAATGTTAATGATACTCAGGGTGGCACTCAAGACAATTTGCAGAAACAAATCTTTGATATGATAGAAGAAAATCCTCAAATTTCCGCGTCAGAAATTGCGAAAAAGTTGGGTGTTGGAGTAAGGACTGTGAAGAGAAGAGTTAAGCAAATGGCGAATATTATATATGTCGAAAGTGGATATAGTGGTCACTGGGAGATTAAAGGGAAGTAAGGCTAAATGTAATTACTTACGATGATTTATCAGATTTCGGTGATGAATTACAGCAGGAAGTAAAAAGAATACTTGAGATGACTCCCTAAGAGAAAGCCTGCAAATGTTACTGATTTGAAAGAAATATTGTTGGGTGCATTGCCAGCAGTTTTGAATGATAAGCAACAGTCAAAGAAAGTGTCGAATATTCTTCAAGCAATGAAGCGAGAGAAAATCGCTAACGTTGAGGGAACTAGTTGGTCTTGAGAAGCTTGCTGATAATGGTGAAACAAAAGGCAAAATGTACAAATTATAATATTTCGTTTCTAAAAAAAGACGAAAAAAGATTCATAGTGAAAAGAGAGAAGGTTGTTTAGTGGTCAGTGTATTTGATATTATTCCAAATAATTTTTTTAATCCATTATCAAGTAATAGTAATTATAGGACTAATGCTGCTTTACTCCAATTTATATATGAACAATATGATAATGAGATATCATATAGAATAAAGAGAAATATACTGCGAGACGAATTGGCATATTATATTTCGGAACATTCTGAAGATTTGTTATCAGACAGTGATATGTCGAATAAGAGTTATCAGGATATATCAAGCGATTATTTAAGAAAATTCGCAAGTAAAGACGTAGGATGGCTGGAAGAAGAGTTTGATGAGACAACATTTGAAAAGTATATAGTTATAACAGAACAAGGAGTTATGTTAGCGGAATTACTGATACGTTTAGAACGGCCTGAAAGAGAAGAACTTTCAAGTTATATGTATAATATTTATAATACTTTACTGAATCAGGATCAGTGGAATGGTGATCCATATGTAGGTGCGTTGAAAAACGTATATAAGAATGCAAAAGCACTGTCAAAATCTCTTAAGAAAATGTCTACTTATATTCGCAAAACAATTGAAAAGATAATGAAAGAAATTTCATATGAGAGCTTAACAGAAAACATTATTGCTTATTGTGATGGCGATTTTATCAAGGAGTATGCCAGACTTACTAAACCACAGAATAACATTCACATATATCGTGGTAAGATAATAACCATGTTAGATCAGATGCGAAATGATGATGATATGTATGAGCTAATTACAATTGGATGTGTTAATGAAGAAGATATTAAAGAATGGGAAGCTCAAGAAAAAATAGACTTAATGTTTGAAACAATTAAGAAGTTCTTGAAGGATGATTATTTGAGAATCATTGCAGATATAAAGCATAAACTCAATCTTTACATAACAATGGCATTGGGAAGATTAAGATATTTAAAAAATCATGAAGTTGATATGCGGGGACATGTTGAAAGAACATTGAAGTATATGTTGGATATGATGACTGAAGCGGGATTGAAAGAAGAGTTACCAAATCAAATGAGTGAAATGATTCGAATAAATCAAAACAAATACATCGATGCACAATCAATTCGAATGCCACAAAATAGAAAAAGAGTACGACAACAATCAGTAACGGAGATAGAAACTCTTACGGAGGAAGACTTATATAATCTTAAAAAAGTATATGAGAAAGAGGCTAAAAACCCATATTCCAAAAAAATAACAAAACAGTACATAAAAACATTGATTGGAAATAGGCACGAGTTGTCAAGTGCTGAGGTTCCTCTTGAAACAAAAGAAGATTTGTTGATGATTTTATCAGCTGCAGCTTATGCAGAAGAAAATGGGTTTAAGATTGAAATAGAAGAAGGGTATTTTGAGGCTGGAAAAATGGTCTTAAGGTCATTCAGAATATTGGAGGTGTAATATGAATATTGTAGAAGCTTGGGATGATTTTACTTTTTCGGAAAAGTTAATGTTTCAAAACTGTTGCAGGAAGATATTAAGAAGGACATTTTTGGTTAGAGATAAGCAGGATGATAGAAAACATTATTTTTTTGTTGTTAATCATATAGATTCATTTTTAAATTATTTTTCTTTTATGGGATTTGAAGTTAAGTGTGATAAGGATAATGGTGTTGTCATGCTTGACAATTGTTCGGAAATAGGTGATAAAGATAGATTACAATCAAATAGGTATCGTTTCACTAAAGAAGAAACAATTGTGTTGTGCTGTCTATGGTTGCTTTATGTGTCGAGAATAAAAGAGGGAACCTTGTCTTCAGTAATTGTAATTGGAGTGTCTGATTTAATTTACGAATTAGAAAAGTATGATGCAAGAGATATGGTAAATAAGACTGCTTTAGGCAATATTTTTAAAGTGTTTAAAAATTATAGTTTAATGGATGTTGATGGAAATGTTGGAGATATAGATTGTAAACTTATTTTGTATCCTTCATTGCAATTTACTTTAGACACTAATGAGTTTGAAAGGTTTGTAAAAGAAGTTGTAGAGGTTGTACTGGAAGGAAAAGATAGTTTGGAGGAGGATGCGGATGAGCAAACCGATAATGTTGAGTGAAAATAGTAGAAAAAGTGCAACAAAACTCTTATTGGTTAATTGGTCTCGATTTTCTAATGTACCTATTGCATTGGAAGGATCAACTTTGTTTACAGGAGTTAATGGAAGCGGTAAGTCTACGATATTGGATGCAATGACTTACATGCTTACTGGTAACACTCAGTTTAATAAGGCTGCATTAGATAGAGATAGAAATGTGGTTTCTTATGTTCGTGGAGATACAAAGAGTGAAGGAAAAAATAGATTTATTCGCGAAGGAGAAGTAACATCTTATATTGCAATGGAGTTTTGGGCTCCTTTAGAAAATCAATATTTGGTAGTAGGTGTATGTATTGAATATGTTAATGAGACAAGTAACACAAAAAAATGGTTTGTTTTCAAAGATACTAGAATTGATGATTGTAGATTTTATACAGTAAAAGAGAAAGAAGTAACAGTATATCCTCGCCATGAATTGACAGTAAAGGGAAAGAAAGTCCCAGCAGGTGAGTTTATGAATCGCGATAAAGGTACTGAACAAGTGTTGAGGGCTTTAGGTCTGCGTTGTGGAGTTGAAAAGTACAGAGCTAAACTAGTGAAAATGATGGCTTTCAATCCAGAGAATAATATTGATAAATTTATTCAGGAATGCGTTTTGGATGAACATCCAATTCGCTCAATGAGTGATATTCGAGAACATCGTAATCACTATAATGAGGCAAAAAAGGTATATGAAGAATTGGCAAATGGAAAGATTCAATTGGAGGTTGTGCAATCAAAAATAGCTGATTATGAAGCTTCGGAGCGAAAATATGAGGTGAGGCGAATTCTTTTATTATATCAGGAAACGAAATGGCACCAGGAACATAGAGTACAGTTAGAAGAGAAAATTGATGTTGATAAGGCAAAGTTACATCAATTACAGAGCCGGTTAGAAGATTTGACTGAGAAGAGAAAGAATGCACTAGATAGAAAAATAAATGCTGAAAAGAATGAACTATTATGTAGTATTGAAGAAATAACCAAGTCATTAGAAAGCAGTATTTCCGCGATTGAAAAAGAAATAGAGAAATATGAAAAAGCTTTAGAAGAATTACAATTGTTGGAAACAAGAATTCGAGAAATTATGGATTGGTTCGAAACAGATGGTGAATTGACGGACAAAGAGGTTGCAGTTATTGAAACTATTGCGGAGACTACCTTTAATGTTGATGAAAAAGTCGCAGCATTTATAAAGTTTAAAAATATAGTAAGTGAAAAAAAGGCGAATTATCAAACAGACAAAGTACATATTTCAGACAGAATTGAGGAGATAAAGCAAGAACTGGAAGAAATACAAGAAAAAATATCTAGATTAGAGTCAGATGTACTTCCTTTTGAGAAGAAATATGAAGGGGCTAAACAAATAATAAAGTCAGAACTTGCAAAACTAAATATTCAAACGGATGTACGGTTGTTTGCAGAGTTGGTTCAACACGTTGATAAGGATTGGCAGTTGGCAATTGAGACGTTTTTAGGGAAAAAGAGATTTGATGTTGTAGTAGATGGGCAGTATTGTGAACAAGTAATGGAGATTGTTCACGATCATCAACTAAGAGATATTAAAGTTGTAATTACGGACAAATTGCCAGAAACAGATATAATACAAGGATCAGCTGCTGCAATGCTTGATATTTCTAATGAATATGGAAGAAGATATGCAAATTACCTTCTTAATGGTATCCATTTGTGTAATGATATTCAAGAATTACATCAGTATCCTAAAGGTGGTTTGATGATTGATGGTACATTGGCTAAGAGTTTCACAATGACTTGTATGAATTTGCAAAGAACTCAAATATTTATGGGGCATGATGCAATTAAACAGCAACTCAAAAAAGCAAAATCAGATAAAGTTGTTCTTGAGCAAGAAGAAAATAGGTTAATAGAGGATTTGAAGATATTAAGCCAATATATAGCTGATATTGATGCAGTAAATTGGGATGAGACAAGATATATATTTGACATTCAAAAGCGTATTGATGAAAAGAAAACGGAAGTCCAAAATAAAAAAGCGGAATTGACAAAAATAGAAAACACTCCAGGATTTGCTGCTGCATTACAAGAAAAGGAGAGTGCTGATAAAGAATACAAAGAAGTCGACGGACAATTCATTAATGTAAATAATTGCATCAGTACATGTAAAGAAAAGATTCGAGATAATGAGGAGAAGTATGATGAATCTGAGCAACAAATTGAAAAAGCTAAGCATGAATATGATAATGCCATTTTACAAAGATTAGAATTAAGAAAAGAAATGGTTGAATTGTATGACAAGCTCCGTATCAAGAGTGATAGTGCACGCGTTATGACGACTAAAAATGTTGAGAATGTTCGTGGGGAAAAAGAAAGTGCTATAAGGATTTTAGAAAATGAACAACGTAAATATTGGCATATCATAGGTCAAAGTGACGAAAAATTTGGCATAGGATTTATCCCTTTGTTTAGAGAACAATATAGAGATATTGCCAATGTGAAAATTGAGGAAGCAAAACAGAAATTAGAGGAACAGCAACATGTACTAGAGAATGCTTTTATGGTTGATTTTGTTGCAGAAATTAATGAGGCAATTAGGGAAGCCAAAGAAGAGATTGATGAAATAAATAAAGCACTTAAGGATATTCCATTTGGAAAAGATACATATCAATTTAAGATGCTGGAGAAACCAGATAGGATGGTATTTTTTAATCTTTGTAAAAAACTTGAAAGTTATATGAATTCAATGGATGTGTATCGTGCTATGAACCAGGATGACGAAGAAATGGAATACAACATAAGACAATTCATGGATACTATATTAGAGGAAGAAAATGAGGAAGAGTACACAGACTATCGAAAGTATTTCAAGTATGATATGCGTATATTATCAAGACAGGATGGAGAAGAAGTGCTGGCAGATTTATCGAAAAAACAAGGGTCTGCAAGTAATGGTGAAAAGCAAACACCATATTTTATTATTCTTGCAGCCAGTTTGCTACAATGTTACCCAAAGAATGTTTCATGTGCAAGATTAGCATTTATTGATGAAGCATTTTCGGCTCTTTCAAGGGAAAGAATCGAGCAAATGGTTAAGTTTTTTGAGGATAATAAATTTCAGGTGATTTATGCAGCTCCACCAGAAAAAATTGATAGTATCGGTTCCCATATTAACTCAACTATAAGCTTATGTATGAAAGGAAAATATACATGGGCTGTTGAAGGGCTGGTGAAATTGGATGAGTTTAAGACTGAGTAAAATACAAAAAGATGCTTTGAATATGCTATTAGATGTGTATGAAAACAGTGTTACATATAAAGGGCAAAATATTAAGAATCAAAGCTTTGCTATTAAACCAGAAAAAATATTTTATGAATACAACGGAGATTATACAGATCAAGATGAAGTAAATCAATTCAATAGGGAAATGCAATCTTTGATGGAATTTGAGTTTGTGATTTTGGATTATGAAAGAGGTATTCCAGTAATTTCTAAGATTAAACTTAATACAAATTCGATAAATGAGATATATTCAGTATTGAAGCGAGAAGATATCACAGTAAAACGTAATCGGGAAATTAAAATGTATACGCAATATATGGGTGTTCATGATATTATGGATGCGTTTTGCAAGAGCCAGGTAGAACGACTTAATGATTACAAAGATGCTAAGTATACGTCTGACATTGCAATAAATATTCTGAAATTGTTAAAATATGTGCTTGGAAATAATAGTGACATTATGGAACGTGAATTATCAGTAGCAGTACTAGGAGATACAAAACTCTTTGAAAAAAGTTATAAGTCGCGCATTTGTAGCATAATTGAAGAGTATGGAGAGTTAGAATTAGATTTATCTGTTTTGGACAAAAAAGAAAAAGAGAAAGCAATTCTGGAGGAATATCAAGTTTTTTCAAATCCTTCATATATTTTTTTCAAAGGAAATGTAGATATTCATTATGTTGATGGGAATTCTATTAGCGTTACACCAGATAATCCGATAGCTATTTTATCAGAGGCAATCGCACGGATAGAAATGATAAAGGTAAATTCAAATCGAATAGTGACTGTTGAAAATCTTACTTCATATAACAGAATTAATGATAATAAATCAACATTTATCTATCTAAGCGGATACCATAATACTGCAAAGCAAAGATTTTTAAAGAAGATAGCAGAAAATAATAGTGGTGTTTCTTGGTTTCATTTCGGGGATATTGACCCTGATGGATATTATATTTTAAAGAATCTGGTTGAAAAAACTGGAATTGCATTTGTTCCGTTGTATATGGATGTACAGCAGTTAATTAATTGTAAACAATATTGTAAGCCGCTTGAAAAGAATGATATGGTAAAGGCAAATTCACTGCTGAAATTTCATTTCTATGATGAAGTTATGGAATTTATGCTAGCGAACAATTGTAAATTGGAACAGGAAATTATTAGTTGGTTATATGAAAGAGATTGATATGATTGTGGTGCTGATGGTTGTTACTGTTCTGTCGAATGCTATAGATTAGTAACACAAAATTGTATGCTGCTGAATCCACTTTTTCATATTATAATACCCATAGGTGAACTTGCAAACCAACGGACGATTATTCTTTGAATAGTCCAACCAACCTGCAAGCCACCGGAACTACACACAATAATGAAAAAATGCAATGGTACTGGATTGGTACTAAAAATATGTGAAACGAAAAATAACGTGTGGAAAAGGTGCGAGATATCAATACAAGATAGTATAGATAACCATATTAAGACAACCAAAATCAAACCAAACTTTGCGAGTTTGAATAAACAAAAATGCTTAGTAAACCCAGCGTTTATGCGGGTTTGCAGAACTTCAAGAAGTCTTTTGATAACAAATTGATAACAGTTGCATGAGAGCCATTATTTTTGTAATCCAGTGGTTTTAGGGTTAGAGAATGATGACAGGTGGTTGTGCAACAAATAAATCCATATTATAAACGAAGCCCTTAGCTGTGGGTACATATCATCCGTATGGCAGGATCATCAGGGGATTTTGTCAAAGTTCACAAAAATATTACAAATATTTTATTAAATATTCCAGATAGACAACATATATTTTTTCTGATACTATTACATGCAGTTATTAAATAGTTACGAATCAGAAGGATTGTTACTGAAATATTTATTTAGCGTCAGGCAAGACCTTATAGTAGTATAGGAATAGGTTTTCTATATACTGTAATGGCCTTTTTTTATTTGTCTGGCAGCGGGGGAACAGGAATATGGTTATCTATAAGATTTTGAATAATAATCTGATACTGTCCAAGGATGGACAGGGACATGAAGTTATTGTAAAGGGCTGCGGAATTGCCTTTCAGAAAAAGAAAGGACAGCAAGTGGAGGAGTCCAGGATCGAGAAGATCTTTACTGCGGAAAATGCCCAGATCAGCAAGGAGATACAGGGTTATCTGACTGCTATTCCGGAAAAATATCTGGATTTTGTGGGAGCTTTTGTAAATGAAGTGAAGGAAAAAGAGGGGATGAAATTAAATGACAGTATTTATTTTTCCCTTAGCGACCATATCATGGGTGCAATCTCCAGACTTGAAAACGGGATCCGCCTTCAGAATATGCTGCTTCTGGATATCAAGCAGCTTTATCATAAGGAATATGAGATAGGCTTGGAATTACTGAAAAAGGTAAATGAGATGTTCGAGGTAGATCTTTCTGCAGATGAAGCAGGATTCTTTGCATTGCATTTTGTGAATGCGGAAGATGGCGGCAAGACGGACAGCTATCAGATTTCCATTATCGTACATCAGATCCTGGACATCGTGGAGAAGTATTATGACAATATGGAATTTCAGGAGGATAATCTGTATTATCAGCGGTTTCTCACGCATCTGAAATATTTTGCCCAGAGATTCCTTCATAAAGAGCTTCACTATGATGAGAATCAGGAGCTTTTCAAGATCATCAAGGAGCAGTACAGAGAAGCTTACGGCTGTGTAAAAATGATCTATCTTATGATGGAAGAGGAATATAAATACGCTATGACTGAGGACGAAATGCTGTATCTGACGATTCATATCCAGAAGATCACAGAAGACCATAAACGTCTGAAAAATCTGTGAAAAGAGATTGTTTTATAAATTAGGTGTTAATGGATTGTTACTGAAATACGTGCCATGTGCGTATCTTTTCAGGCAAGACCTTTAATATAAATTTCAATATTTATTATTAAAGGAGGTCCCCAAATGAAAAAGGACTATGCAAAAACTGCAGACACACTGATTGCAGCGCTGGGCGGAAAAGATAATATCACCCGTCTGTTCCACTGCATGACAAGGCTTCGTTTCTATGTGAAAGACAGATCGAAGATCAACGAGAAAGAGATCTTAAAGCTTTCTGAGATCTCCGGCGTTAACTGGCATGAAGATCAGTTCCAGGTTATCGCAGGAAACGAAGTAAACGCTGTTTACAAGGCATTGGAAGACAAAGGCGTTCCTACCGATGATGCACCGGCAGCGAACTCTGACAGCTCAAAGAGTGTTGTTTCAAAAGTTATCGATGCCATCACCGGATGTATGACCCCGATGATCCCTGCCCTGACTGCAGCCGGTATGATCAAAGTTGTACTTACCCTGCTGACAACTTTTCATCTGGTATCAGAAACAAGCAGTACCTACCAGGTGATCAGTTTTATCGGAGATGTTACTTTCTACTTCATGCCGTTCCTGATCGCAGCAAATGCTGCCAAGGTTTTCCGCGTGAACCAGTCACTGGCGCTGTTTATTGCCGGTGTTTACTTAAGCCCTACCTTTGTAACTATGGTAGCTGGTGATGCGGCAATCACACTGTTTGGTCTGCCGATCACAAAAGCAACTTATTCTTATTCCGTTATTCCGGTTATCCTGATGGTATGGATCACACATTATATTGAGATTCTGGTTGATAAGATCACACCGAAAATGGTAAAACTGATCCTGAACCCGACACTGGTAATTCTGATCAGTGCACCGATCGCCCTGATCGTAGTTGGACCGATCGGAACAATTATTGGTAACGGACTTGCGGTAGCCATCAACTTCCTGTCCGTAAAACTTGGTTTCATTATTGTAGGTATCCTTGCAGCAACCTTCCCGTTCATCGTTATGACCGGTATGCACCATGCGCTGACACCGATCGGACTGAATGCCATTGCAACCGGTGGTAGCGATACACTGATCTTTGTATCTCAGGTATGCTCTAACCTTGCACAGTCCGGAGCTTCTCTTGCAGTAGCTGTAAGATCCAAGGACAGCAACATGAAACAGCTGGCAAGTGCAGCCGGTGTTTCCGCTCTTATGGGTATCACAGAGCCTGCTCTGTATGGTGTTACACTGAAACTGAAAAGACCGGTTGTAGCAGCTTCCATCGCAGCCGGAATCGGTGGTATCGTAGGAGGACTTCTTCAGGTTTCTCTTTACATTGCACAGAATTGTATCATGGCGATCCCGGCGTTTATCGGCGAGAAGGGATTAAGCAATCTGATTTATGGAATCATTATGATCGTGGTATCTTTTGTAGCTGCTTTTGTTCTTACACTTATCTTCGGATTTGAGGATGTAAAGGCTGAGACAGAGGATGAAGTACAGAACACAGATACAGAAAAACAGCCAGCACAGCAGAACGCTCCGCTTGTAGATAAGATCGAGCTTTGTGCACCGGTAGCAGGAACTGTAAAAGCACTTTCCGATGTTCCGGATAAAACTTTTGCTGATAAGGTTTTAGGTGACGGAGCAGCAATCGTTCCATCAGAAGGAAAGGTTTATGCACCGGCAGATGGTACGGTGGCAAATATCATGGAGAGCAAACATGGAATCATGTTTGTGACAGAAAGTGGAGCAGAAATTCTGATCCACATCGGAATTGATACTGTAAATTTAAATGGTAAATATTTTAAATCCCATGTTTCTGAGGGAGATAAGGTAAAAAAAGGAAAGCTTCTTGTGGAATTCGATATGGATGCCATTAAGAAAGAAGGATATGATCTGATCACACCGGTTGTTGTGACCAATATTTCTGATTATATCAAAGCAGTATGCATGGAAAAAGAAGATGCAGCTGTAAATGCAGGAGATAAATTTCTGACTATTGTATAAGAATAACAACGAAACATCAGGCGGAGATAACAGATCCGCCTGATGTTTGTAAAAAGGAGAAAATTAAAAAATGAAAAATTATAACCGTATGCCGGAAAAATTTCTCTGGGGCGGAGCAACTGCTGCAAACCAGTATGAAGGCGGTTGGGATGAGGATGGCAGAGGCCCGTCCATTGCAGATGTCCTGACAGGAGGAAGTGTGGATAAGGAACGTCGTCTTACACCGCCGGCACCGTTACCGGAAGAATTTTATCCCAATCACCAGGCAACTGATTTTTATCATCACTGGAAAGAGGATATTGCTCTTTTTGCAGAGATGGGATTTAAGGTATATCGTTTTTCTATTTCTTGGTCCAGAGTGTTCCCAAATGGGGATGAGGAAACTCCAAATGAGAAAGGCCTTAAGTTCTACGACAATGTGATTGATGAGTTGAGAAAATATAACATTGAGCCGCTGATAACAATCTCTCATTATGAGAATCCCCTTCATCTTTCTCTGGAGTATGGCGGATGGAAAAGCCGTAAGATGATCGATTTCTATCTTCGATTTGCAAAGGTTTTATTTGAGAGATATAAAGGTAAGGTAAAATATTGGCTGACTTTTAATGAAATCAATATGCTGACGCAGGACTTTGGTGCGGTATTCTGTGCAGGAATGCTGGACCCGAAGGATGTATGTGAGCAGAGCCGTTATCAGGCAATGCATCACCAGCTGGTAGCAAGTGCACTTGCAGTTTCCATGGCTCATGAGATCGATCCGGAGTTTATGCTTGGCTGTATGCTTGCTTATCACAATGGTTATCCATATACCTGCCATCCGGATGATATCTTATATGCACAGCAGTTTGGGCAGATCCACAATTCCATTGCCGGTGATGTTCATGTAAGAGGATATTATCCGGGATTTGCAGCGAGATACTTTGAGGAGCACGGAATCCAGCTGGAGGTTCTTCAGGAGGATAAAGAGATCCTCAAGAAGGGTACGGTGGACTTTTTCACTATCAGCTATTATTCCAGTAGCTGTGTCAGCGTGACAAAGGACGGAGAGAAAACGGCCGGAAATGGAAGTGACAATCTGAAAAATCCATATCTGAAAGCTTCCGACTGGGGCTGGCAGATCGATGCAACTGGTCTTCGCTATGTTCTGAACCAGATCTATGACCGCTATCAGATTCCAATCATGATCGTGGAAAATGGTCTTGGGGCGGTGGATCAGCTGACAGAGGATGGAAAGATTCACGATGATTACCGTATTGAATATATGCGCCGCCATATAGAGCAGATGAAGGAAGCAATCCATGACGGAGTAGATCTGATCGGCTACACCTGCTGGGGCTGTACAGATCTTGTCAGTGCCTCCACCGGAGAATTCAAGAAGCGTTATGGTCTTATCTATGTAAATAAAAATGATGACGGGACCGGAGACTTTTCCAGAATCCGCAAAGATTCTTTTTACTGGTACAAAAAAGTGATTGAATCCTGCGGGGAAGAGTTTTAACTGAATCCCTGCAAAAAATGCTCGGTCAAGAAATGATGTAACTGTCCACTTGCCCCCGCATAATAGACTGGAGAGCCTAATACGATTCCGTCTATTGCAAGAGCATTTTTAAAGGGTGCGCCGGAAGAACTTACAGCAAAGGATGGCGTTTACCGGCATATGGCAAAGACACAGCTTCAGGCAGCAGGCTGGAAATTATAGAACAGCTGGCATCTTGTCAGGCAGCAGATTGCCATCATAAATAAAAATTTCTGGGAAATGTAAAAAGCAGTTGACCTCCCTTTTGTTCCGTCATAAGATAAAAAAGATAGCGGGAATGCTATTGCGGAAATAGATAACGGAGGAAAAAAGAAAATGAGTTTTTCAGAAAGAAAAAACACAAAAGATGGTATGGCAGCAGGTCAGAAAGCCAGCGTAGATAATATTTATTCGCTGGATGGCAAAGTGCCGGTTTTAAATGCAATTCCATTTGGCTTGCAGCATATTTTAGCTATGTTTGTAGCTAATATTGCACCGATTCTGATTGTGGCAGGGGCCTGCGGAATGGATGCAAAGAATACGGCAATGATTATTCAGAGTGCAATGATGATTGCCGGAATCGGAACACTGATTCAGTTATTCCCAATCTGGAGAATCGGTTCGAGACTTCCGATTGTCATGGGAATTTCCTTTACCTTTGTATCCATTGCCTGTGTCATTGGCGGACAGTATGGCTATGGAGCAATTATGGGAGCGGTTCTTGTTGGAGGTATCGTAGAAGGTGTCCTTGGACTTTTATCCAAATACTGGATGAAACTGGTAACACCGATTGTAGCAGCTACCGTTGTAACAGCAATTGGATTTTCCCTGCTTGAAGTAGGCGCAGATTCCTTTGGTGGTGGCAGCAGCAGTGCAGATTTCGGATCTGCAACCAACTGGATACTTGGAACTGTGACACTGGTATGCTGTATCGTATTTAATATTGTAGCAAAATCCTATTTCAAACAGTTATCCGTACTGTTTGGACTGATTGTAGGTTATATTGTGGCATTGTGTATGGGTGTGGTAGATTTTTCAGCACTTTCCGATACAAGCCTTCTGGCACTGCCGCATCTGATGCCATTTAAAATGGAATTTCATGCAGATGCTATTATCGCATTTGTTTTGATATTCTTAGTGTCAGCAACCGAGACAATTGGAGATACCTCGGCACTGGCATCATCCGGCTTAAACCGTGATGTCACCCAGAAAGAGACTGCGGGCTCACTTGCCTGTGACGGATTTGTCAGTGCATTATCTTCGGTATTTGGCTGTATGCCGATTACATCCTTCAGCCAGAATGTAGGTCTGATTGCCATGACCAAGGTTGTAAACCGTTTTGTCATTGCAACGGGGGCCATAATTATGATCCTGGCAGGAATTTTCCCGGTAGTAGGTGCAGTACTTGCCACACTGCCAAGTGCAGTTCTGGGCGGATGTACAATTATGATGTTCGGAACTATTGTAATCAGTGGACTGCAGATGATTGGAAAATGTGGATTTTCCCAGAGAAATATTACCATATCGGCACTGTCCTTAAGTATCGGATTAGGCTTTACCCAGCTGCCGGATTTATTTGCAATCTTCCCAGGCATTATCCGTTCTATCTTTGCAGAAAACTGTGTAGCAGTTGTATTCCTTACTGCCATTATTTTGAATCTTGTATTGCCTAAAAATATGGAAGTAGAACGTCAGGAAAAGTAGCAGAGGAGAGCATATGAATATAGCAGTATATTGCGGTTCATCCGCAGGAAGTAAGGAAGCATATACCATCGGTGCAGTAGCCCTTGGCATGTGGATTGCAGAGAACGGACACACACTGGTATACGGTGGAGCCCGGGGCGGATTGATGGGAACCATAGCCAATTCCGTATTATCCAATGGTGGAAAAGTAATCGGTGTACTGCCACAGGTGGAATCCATCCAAAACCGCAGACACCAGTTTTTGACAGAGTACATAGATACGAAAGATATGGCGGAGCGGAAAGCGAAAATGATAGAGTTAGCAGATGCTTACATCGCACTGCCGGGTGGTCCGGGAACCTTAGACGAGTTATCGGATATCATATCCCTGCAGCGTCTTCACATCAATGAGAATCCATGCATTCTTTATGATATTGATGGCTTCTATCAGCCACTGAAAGCATTTTTCGAAGAAATGCAGAGCTCAGGCTTTGCAGCAAAAGAAGATTTTAACCGGGTGCTGATTTCCAAAGATTTATCGGAAATTGAAGCATTTATTCAGAGCCGTTGAAAGAAGATTCTGGAAAGTCAGGGCAGAGGTCAGCAATATAAAATACAGACAGAAAAGAAAACTTATAGAAAAAAACTCATAGTAAATTCCATGTGGAATCTGCTATGAGTTTTCTTTTATCCTAGCAACTGTTCTACATAATCTTTAATTGCCATATTGTCTTCCGGCATCTGGCAGCCGACGATATACATGCCTTCGTCGTCGGAACTTCGGATAATATGACCTTCCAAAGCAGCCTGATCTGGTAAATCAAAAGAAAGGATATTTAAGAGAATATCAGTCCCTTTGCTATCTGCAAAGAACGGTGCATCGCAAAGGAAAGCAAATCCGTTGGCACTGATATTTTCCATACGTCCCTGGAAGGTTTCTCCGGTGTTCTTAACTGTAATATTACAGAAATTGGAAAGGTCGGCACGAGGATATTTCCGTCTGTTTAAAATATTTGGACTGTTGGTGATTTCTACGACGAAATCAGAGGTTGTTTTATCTACATGGATGGAAGCATTATCCCAGCAGTATAGTACATTTCCAACAGTAATCTGGATGGAACAGGATTCACTGTTACGAAGAGAAAGCTTTTCTTCCAGGGAAAGTATAATCTGGTTGGAATACTGTTTCAGAACTTTACCATGGAAATCATGGTCGGGGTTTTTCGTCAGGCGGATAGTTGCTTTCATACCAGGATTGATATCTTCAATACCCATGAAGCCGCCGATTCCAAGCTTGCACATTAACGCCTGGATTTCATTTTCTATGCTGTTAATATTGTTAGCACTTTCATCATATTTACTTACCATACGCTGACTGATATCATCGGAATCATGAATGCAGAGTGTCATGGTATCGACAATTTCAGAAATATACTTCATGTTTTCTACTAACTGTCGGTTTGATGTTTCCACTTCTTTGATTGCATTGTCAATGACCTGTATATGCTCACCCATCTGAGATGAGTCAGCGGTAATTTTATTCACATTTTCACCGGTCAGTGTGACTTTCTCAAGAGTAAGCTGAATAAGTTTTAAGGTCTCTTCAATGGATTTTGTCATCTTGCCGGAGATTTCATCAAAACGCATCAGCGCATCCTGGATCTGTTTGGATGAAGCCTTGGTTTCAGTGCTCAAGGTACGGATTTCTTCAGCAACAACAGCAAATCCTTTTCCTGCTTCTCCGGCTCTTGCAGCTTCGATGGAAGCATTTAATGCCAAAAGGTTTGTCTGACCGGAAATATTATCAATGGTTCCGGTTTCAGATTTTACTTTTTCAAATTCAGAAGTAAATTCCGTAAGAACCTGTTCTACTTCGCTGGAAAGCTTTGACATAGTGCCGGCAGTTGTAACCAGACCCTCTAAGTCGGCAGAACTAATCTGTGCATGGTGAATGGATTCATCCGTCAAAGATACCATTTCGTGAATCATGGATACAACATGCTCAACCTGGGAATTGATGTCAGTTGTCATATCAAGGGAAGAAGTCGTACGGTTCTGTAATTCCTGATTATTGTTGGTCAGATTGTTCATTCCTTTTAAGACAACGTCAGAACCGTGTTTATTTTCATTAGCCAGTTCCCGGACAACGGTGATACCGTCCATAACGTTATTGCTGGCAGTTTTCACCTTTTCTACGGTATTTACCACACGATGTAAATCATCCTTGATACTGTCTGTCAGTGCACCGTCAGCCTCATTTAAATGGCGGATGGACATGATATAACAGATATAGCACAGAATCAGGCAGGATATCTGCAGCTGATAATTCTTTACATCAGTAGCAGTGGTGCAGCTTAATACCATATAGCGGTAAATAATACTGATTACTACGCTGATAGTATTTGCAATACCGCACTGCAGCATGAATTTCCGGTCTTTAAAAATAATTAAAAGACTGGTTACCGGCAGAATGTAGGTAAATGCAATTGGGGATGCTGTGGTACATAAAAGATAAGTATAAAAGATACCGTAACCAAGCACCAGTATATAGCGATAGATGTCAGTAGTTTTGCCTTTGATTTTTAGAAATAATTCTCCAATAAAAAATGGAATCCAGCAGAGCAGAACAAAATAGAGATACTGCTTCGATGGATAGAGACCGTTGGACATATCGGCACCATAGTTAGCGGTCAGCAGCAGGGAAAATATAAGCCAGATTCTGCGGGCTTTGATATTGGCCTTGGCTTTAAAAACATTTTCATCATAATTCATAGATATTCTTAATCCTTCTCTTTCGCACAATGATATAATAAGCTGATTTAATTCTAAGCCATTTTTTTGTGGTTTTCAAGGTATTTTATGGAAAACATAGCTTGCTTTTTTGTGGGGAATGTGTATAATGAAAATCGTTGAAAAACGGGGTGCTCGCACAGGCGGGCTGAGAGTAAGCAGAAGCTTTAACCCAGAACCTGATTTGGATAATGCCAACGTAGGGAGATAACGAAACGCAGGTGCGATTACTTAGTGTGCAGGAATCTTTTTTACAGAGGTCCTGCACTTTTGTTTTTGCAGGTAGTGAGGAGAAATCACATATGAATATTACAAGAGAACAGCTTCTTCTTTATGCCATTACCGACCGTAGCTGGCTTAAGGGAGAGACCTTATACGAGCAGGTAGAAAAAGCATTGAAGGGCGGAGTTACTTTAGTGCAGCTTCGGGAAAAAGAATTATCTGAGCCGGAATTTGAAGCAGAAGGCAGAAGCCTTTTGGAACTCTGCCACCGTTATAGGGTACCATTGATCATCAATGATAATGTGGAACTGGCAGAAAGGATAGGAGCCGATGGCGTGCATGTGGGACAGTTCGATATGGAGCTGACCCGTGCAAGAGAAATTCTTGGAACAGATAAAATCATCGGAGTGACTGCGAAAACAATAGAACAGGCACAGGCAGCAGAAAAAGCCGGTGCAGATTACTTAGGAAGCGGAGCCGTATTTGGCAGCAGCACCAAGACTGATGCAAAGCCGATGGAACTAACCCTCCTGCAGGAAATCTGCCAGAGCGTCACCATCCCCGTAGTCGCAATTGGCGGCATCAACCACGATAACATCCTGAAATTAAAAGGATGCGAAATTGCAGGAGCAGCAGTTGTAAGTGGAATCTTCGCATGTGAAGACATAGAAGAGGGAACGAAAGAACTGTTGCAAAAAGTAAATATGGTAGTAAAAAATCATGAATAAGATAGGACATAAAAAAGTCTTACTTATATAAAGTGCAGATGATGATTTTTGTGAATAAGGGATTCGGATTGTTCTGATAATACCATTTCTTTGGCTGTTAGAGGCTATTGGATTTCCCTTATGCAACAGGCAACGCCGGCATCATGGATGTGCCGGCGAGGCGGAATGGAGCAAGGATGCGACTTTTCGCCGTTTGCCGGAAAAAAGATATACTTCCGGGAAATCCTAGAGCCTCTTATAGTCAAAGAAGGTATTTCAGGACAATCCGAAGCCCGTATCAGAAAATGATTCATCTGAACAATTCAGCGGCAGATTGGGGGCACCACCTTAGGTCGCTATACAAAATTAATGCAAAGGAGACAAATGTATGAACACAGCATTAACAATCGCTGGAAGTGATTCCAGTGGAGGCGCCGGCATCCAGGCAGATATTAAGACGATGACCGCCAATGGCGTATACGCCATGAGTGCAATCACGGCACTTACTGCCCAGAATACAACCGGCGTAACAGACATTATGGAGGTAACTCCAGAATTTTTGGCAGAGGAGCTGGATCGTATTTTTACGGATATATATCCGGATGCAGTGAAGACCGGAATGGTCTCTTCCAGTGCTCTGATAGAGACAATTGCGGACAAACTGACAGCGTACCACGCAAAAAATATAGTCGTGGATCCTGTTATGGTAGCGACCAGCGGAGCAAAGCTCATCAGCGATGACGCTATCGGTACATTGAAAACTAAATTATTGCCTCTGGCAACTGTTATAACCCCAAATATCCCGGAAGCGGAAGTGCTTTCCGGTATGGAGATAAAGACAGAAGCAGATATGGAAAAAGCAGCAGAAATCATTTGTAAAACCTTCGGTTGTGCCGTGCTGTTAAAAGGCGGACATCAGTTAAATGATGCCAATGATTTGCTCTGGCAGAAGGACAAAGAGCCGGTATGGTTCCACGGAAAGAGAATTGACAATCCAAACACCCACGGAACCGGTTGTACTTTATCATCTGCCATAGCATCTAATCTTGCCAAGGGACGCAGCCTGGAAACATCCGTGCAGTACGCAAAGAATTACATATCCGGCGCACTGGCAGCCATGTTGGATCTGGGAAAGGGAAGCGGCCCGATGAATCACGCATTTGCAATAGAAGGAGAATATACCAATGAATGAGAAGAAGACATCTGTATTCAGTAATGGATTAATCTGGTTTGGAGCCGGCGTATCCATTGCTGAAATTTTAACCGGAACTTATTTTGCACCGCTTGGATTTGGAAAAGCCATGGCAGCTATCTTATTAGGACACTTAATCGGTGGACTGATGATGTTTGCAGCAGGGATGATTGGTGCAAGAGAACGAAGAAGTGCCATGGAAACCGTAAAAATGAGCTTTGGAGAGAAGGGAAGCCTTCTTTTTGCAGCGTTGAATGTATTGCAGCTGGTAGGATGGACAGCCATAATGATTTATGATGGCGCACTGGCAGCCAATGGTGTTATTCCGGTAGCAAACTGGTTCTGGGCAGCCATTATCGGAGTCCTCATTATCCTTTGGATTCTGATTGGACTTACCAATCTTGGAAAGCTCAATACCGTTGCAATGACCGCATTATTTATCCTGTCACTGGTATTGTTTAAAGTGATTTTTATTGGAAATGGAGCCATTCCGGCAATTGTGGATGATGGAAGCCTTACTTTTGGCGCAGCTGTAGAGCTTGCGGTAGCAATGCCACTTTCCTGGCTGCCATTAATCAGTGATTATACAAGAGAAGCAGAAAAACCATTTGCAGCAACCGCAGTCAGCGTTGTTGTATACAGTCTGGTCAGTATTTTCATGTATGTCATTGGTATGGGTGCAGCACTTATTACCGGTGAATATGATATTGCGCAGATTATGTTAAAGACCGGATTTGGTATCGTAGGACTTGTGATTATCATTTTCTCAACAGTAACAACGACTTTCTTGGATGCTTATTCTGCAGGTGTTTCCAGTGTATCCATTTCTGAGAAAATCAATGAGAAATGGGCAGCAATTATTGTAACGGTAATCGGAACTGTTGCAGCAATTGTATATCCAATGGATAACATTACAAATTTCTTATATCTTATCGGTTCTGTCTTTGCTCCGATGATTGCCGTACAGATTGCAGATTACTTTATTTTAAAGAAAGCCAATGCAAAAGACATGGCATTTCAGTGGCGTAATCTTGGTGTCTGGCTTATCGGATTTGTGCTTTACCGTGTGCTGATGCACATTGATACTCCGGTTGGAAATACACTTCCGGATATGGTGGTTACCGTCATTCTCTGCGTGATTGTGGAAAAAGTTGCAGAAGCAGTAAAGAAAAACTAAGAGGTTCCCGTCCTCTCGGATGGGAACAGAAGAGAGGACAAAATGAATCACAAATCAAACTTAAAAAAATTAACCGTAACCGCAATTTTTGCAGCAATCGCAGTCGTAGGAAGCCTGTTTTCATTTCCGGTATTCGGCTCAAAATGTGCCCCGGTACAGCATCTTGTAAACGTACTGTGTGCTGTTCTGGTAGGACCTTGGTGGGGACTTGCCCAGGCATTTATTGCATCCTTAATCCGTAACCTTTTAGCATTGGGAAGTCCACTGGCATTTCCGGGAAGTATGTGCGGAGCACTTCTTGGCGGACTCCTTTATAAATATGGAAAGAAACTCCCATTTGCATATATCGGTGAGGTAGTGGGAACCGGAATTATCGGTGGAATGCTTTCTTATCCGGTTGCTTATCTGGTAATGGGAAATACAGCAGCTGCATTATTTACTTTTGTAGTACCATTCTTAATCAGTACCTGTGGCGGAACCATTATTGCAATGATTATTACCATTCCTTTAAAGAAATCAGGAATGTTAGCAAAAATGAAAGACAGTCTGGAGAACTAGAATATGGAATTAGAAGCCGGAAAAATTACAGAACTGCATCATGAGATAAAAAAGAAACGTCCGGTCATTCACTGTATAACCAATGCGGTGACCGTCAATGACTGTGCCAACATTCTGCTGGCAGCAGGCGCATCTCCGACCATGGCACATCATCCGCTGGAAGTGGAAGAGATAACAGAAGGGGCAGCAGCCTTAGTCTGCAATCTTGGAGCTATTGCGGATTTTGAAGCTATGGAAAAAGCCGGAAAGAAAGCGGATGAAATGGGACATGCCATTGTATTAGACCCGGTAGGAATTTCCGGTTCTACTTACCGGCGGATGCAATGCCAGACTTTGATAAAAGAAATTCACCCGACCTGCATTCGGGGAAATTATTCTGAGATTCGTGCACTGTTAAAGGACTGCAATACCGTAACCGGTGTGGATGCATCAGATAAGTCTGTTGATGTGGAAAGCATGAAACAGTATGCGAAAGTACAGAAGACCATACTGATTGCATCCGGTGCAGTAGATGTGATTACGGATGGCGGAGAAGTCTTTGAATGCAGAAGAGGCCATGAAATGATGGCACATATTACCGGAAGCGGTTGTATGTCATCGGTTATGCTGGGTGCATTTCTTGGAACAGAAGC
>UMGN01006813.1_pt1 | contig 94695 bp, 86 predicted proteins | sample 1965281 | NCBI WGS metagenome assembly UMGN01 (sample SAMEA4836073, study PRJEB28245) | human gut metagenome | biome: gut microbiome; material: fecal sample | place: Denmark | collected 2008 | reverse complement strand
AGATACAATGAGAAACCAGCTAACAGTTAGCTGGTTTTTTTGTGTAAAAATGAATATACGGGTATACTTACCATAAGTATCTGATAAAAATAAGGATAGCCATTCTTTGGATGAATAATCTGTAGAGTGGCTTTTATGCTGTATATATAAACATATAATAAAATTGCGGGAGCTGCAAAGTGTGGAGTAATTCGTGGGTATCAAGTTAGGGGAAAAATACCTTTTGATCCGAACATTATGTAATAGGAAGTAATATGGAAAAATCACAATAGAAAAAATATAACCTGAAAAAATCATTGGCAAGAGGAATCCAGCGGTGTGGCGATCAATCTGGAAATCCTGGATGCATCACAGAGTCAGCTGACGCAGAATGAACAGGTGAAAAACATGATCGATAAAGGATGTGATGTGGTGTGTGTCAATCTGGTCGACCGTACAGATGAGGGGATTGAGGCTGTAAAGAATGAGGAAATGCTTGGAACGGTTTATAATGATAAAGAGGGGCAGGCGCGTGAAATGCTGAATCTTGCATTTGTAATCGCAACGGATGGAGATAAGAGTGATATTCCGTTGATCGACGGAAAATATGTGCGCACGCCATATCATAAGCTTACGTTGGAAAATATAGAAGAGTCTGAGTAATTTCTCTGATCCGGTATTTATAGTAATTCTGTAAATAAAAAAGGCTGTTGTTAATGACAGCCTTTTTTATTGAGCATTTCTGATTAAAGTGTCTGTATATAAGATAATAATTCAGCTTTCTCAGCTGCGCTTAATTTATTTCCTGCTGTAAATGCAGCGATGAAATCTTTGATGGCTCCGTTGTAAGAATCCTTTACAATCTCCTGGGCATAATTTTCATAGAATTTCTTTGAGGTGACAGATGGAATATAGATAGCTCTTTTTCCGCTCTTGTCAATATTCAAAAAGCCCTTCTGTGCCAGACGGGAAAGAAATGTGTTTACTGTCTGTTTCTTCCATGCTTTCTTTTCTTCCTCATTAAAGTGAACCATAATCTCAGAAAAAGTTGCAGGTGTTTCTCTGGTCCATAAATATTGTAAAATATAAAATTCTGTTGCGCTCATTGCATTTCGTACCATTATTATAAGTCCTCCTTATCAGTGTAGTGATGTGTACTCTGGGGGTTATTAAAATTTTTATTGCCAGGTAAATACTTTTGTTTCTGGTAATCGTGGATGTTCAGCAGTCCGTTGAATGGAAAGTCTCCGAACAGTTAACAGTAATTAAGAATAGTAGCGGAAAAGTACACATGGTACCATAAACAAACAGATGTGGAAAAGTTTTATCCGACATCTGTATGCTATTTTAATATAAAAGTATAAATATTACTAGACGTAGAAATAGACAAAAATGTAAGTGAAAAATAGGTTAATTTATCAATTACGGAGCTTTTATGTTAATAATTGCGAGAGCAGTGCAGGGACAGATTATACAGTAGCCTCTCTGATCATGCAATATTGTTTCAGATCAAAGTGAGGTTTTTCCACTATCCCATATGTTTTAAATCCGAAGTGTTCATAAATAGGAACGTTATTGGGATTATGGGTTTCCAGAGAAATCAGCATCTTGTGTTTCTGGGCGTAATTTATCACTTCATCCATCAGAAGTTCTGCCAGCCCATGATGCTGGTGTCCGGGGTCTACCGCAAGGTAGATCACATGGAGACGTTCTGTCTGGTGAAGCTGATCAGTCCAGCTTGAGTTCAGGTAGTCTTTGCCCTGAATGAAATTCCAGAAGGTTTTCAGGCTTGGATCTTCTTTGATCAGCCATCCGTCAGTGGTAAGTGCAGCTCTGGCCTCTGTGAGACAGTAGTGCAGAAAATTGTAAGGTTCGCTTTCGTCAGAAACAACCAGGATACTGTTCAGTTCGCTGCTGTCAGAATAAATTTCGCATGTCTGAAAGAACTCCGTCAGATCGCAGGAAAAGAGCTCCGGCAGAAGTCTTTCTCTGGTGTCATCATCAGGAATCAGGGTATGATACAGCGGATCCTGTGCGAAACAGACCGTTAACAGTTTCTGTAATCGTGGTAAATCTTCTTCCTGTACTCTGTACAAATTATCACTTTCCATGGTATGTAGTAATCTCCTTATTTATTGCCGGGAACATTGCTGTTCCCGGGAGTGGTAATGTTTTTTAAAAAGACAGTAGATTATTATAGATGTTATCCAACATCGCAGACAGCTTATTAACGGAGGTGTTTAAGTAGCGGATATCGTCCTTATAATAAGCCTTCTGTCTGCGCAGGGCAGCTTCCAGACGACGGATCTCACTGTCGAGTTCCGGTGTTTCTTCTTCCATGCGCTGCTTCAGTTTCTGCACGATCCCGTAGAGATTTTCGTGATGCATGATACGTCCGGCACCCCACATCAGGCGGTCTTTTGGCTGGTGAAGAATGTATTCGGTGAAGTGATAGTAAACTTCTTCATCGAAGAGAAATGCGTACATATTATTGTCTACTCGATAGAGAGCCTTCAATGCATCTGTAATATTTCCCTCGGATAAAGCCCGGCTGGCTTTTTCCAGCTGTCGGATATTTTTGGAGGCAGCTTCCTGTGGGAAAATTACTTCATCTTGCCAGTTGAGACGTACCAGATAGTCTTGCGCCTTGCGGAAAGTTTTCAGCAGCTCCAGTCCGGCATATTCCCATTTGTGGCGGAAAGCAATGCGGGCGTCGGAGTCTGAAAGTGTGGCATATTCCGTATTAATCTGGCATATTTTGTCATAAATATTTTCGGCAGAAGCGGTAATTGTCTGCAGGTTTCTGAGCAGAACATTCTGCTCAGGATCAGCAAATGAGAGTGCATTTTCGTGGATACTTTCTGCGACCGCGTTCATGGTATTGCTGAAATTCATCGGTGGCAGGACAAGTCTGTCAATGGCCATGATCAGTTTCAGATAGCATTCATGATGAAACTGATAGACAGCTTCCTGGTAAACATCCTGATTATCATATTGGGAATGATAATAATTCTGCATGAAGGGCCCGGCGCTGAAATCATTGACTGTGGATGGGATACCTGCGATTGCCATGGAGAAATCATCAGACCATGTCTCGATGGGAGAGAGAACCGTGATCCCGTCAGGATATGCTTCCTTCGGGACAGTCAGGCTGTCTGTAAACTGTCTGATGAAATCTGCATATTCATAGGTACAGCGGATGGCATCCTGTCTATTGTGTGCGTGTGCAGGAAGTTCAAAGTTCAGGTCTGCGATCACTTTACCCTGCCAGTCAGGATGTACACGGAATACCTGATTGTAGGCTCCTGTAGACCAGTCGTATTTGGAATCAATGATTCCCCATTCCTCGGCAGCCATTGCGCAGAAAACGAGAGTGTGGGCAGGCTTATAGCCGCCCTTTACAAGTGAACGGGCAATGCCGAGCATCATGGCGACTGCCGCATTATCATCCTGGAATCCATCGAAATAGGAATCATAGTGTGCAGACAGCAGGATCATAGAGTCTGTCTCAGTACCCTGTATTTTACCTGTGATATTGCCTGCTGTTGTGTCCGGAATGACTCTGGAACGGGCATCCAGTGATACTTTTAATGAGGATCTGCGTAATAAAGCAGCATCCTGTTCCAGAGTGTTATGGGTATCTTCTGAATCAGTGGTGTTGTCTTCGCAGGTGGAAATTTTATTTCGGAGAGAACGCTTCAGGATACGTGCATCCGCCTGAGACAGAGAGAATGCAGGTGCGAAATCAGGACCTGCGATATCCTGTGCATTCAGCGCAGACTCTGCGATTTCTCCGTAGCCGTTTGCCTGAACTGCGATCAGGGCAGCAGCGCCGCGCAGATAAGCCTGATAAACAGGGAAGCTGATCCACCATTCGTCTCGCTGGTTGATCTCAACCATAACCAGCTTTCCTTTTACGTTTATGCCTTCATAATCTGCGGCAGTTCCTTTTCCCAGATAAACGAGTTCGTAATCTTCAAATCCGTCTGTCTCGAAATTTGTCTGATATCCGCCCATCTGAAAGGTGTGTTCCTGCCCGTCATCATCTGTAAATTTCAGGACTGCCTTCTCGAATTCCCATCCGTCCAGTGAGAATGTATCTCTGGTTACATCGGTAAGTCCGATAGCTTTCATTTCCCTGTATAACATATCTCCTGTAGCTGTTTCAGCAGCGGAACCTGCAGTACGATAGCCCAGAACAGGGTTTGTTTTCTCTTTTTCCATGCGTCTGGCAAGCTGGTAGGACCAGTCTGTGTCAATGCAGGAAATACAGGAATCTTCAATGTTCAATGTAATCGCCTCTTTCCTGACAGTTTGTATAATATGATCAGATATGATCAGTGCCGGAAATGTCAGGGTACTGATCTGTCTGTGGTTTATGATTTTATACTGGAAATATTTTAGCATAGAACAGCAGCAGGAACAAGACAACAGTTGTTGAGAAAAAAGCTATTTTCTGTAAAGATGCTGATATTGAAAAGAAAAAATAACTTTGTTATACTTCACTTTATTGAGGTGAATAAATATGGAAGTATTGTTGGCAGGAAATACAGGATATGTAACAGAAACTTTTATAGAAGAATCATTTCCTGAATGTGATGTAGTTGTACTGGGAAATGAGATGCTGAAATCAAATCGAAAAAAGAATATATTATCTCGTCCGTTCATAAAAGATGAGAAAGAACTGAAAGAGATTTTCGAAACATATGAGTTTGAAAGAATTGTTTATTTTTCAAATTATCTGACCATGCATGGAAGGATGACCGGAGAACTGGAACAACTGAGACAGATACTTCAGTTATGCAAAAAGAATAAGGAAATAAGAATGTTGTATCTGACCGGGCAGGAGAGCATTTATAATATTACAAGTGGAAAAACACTTCTGGTATCCGCAGCAGAAAATGTAGTTATGGAATATGGAAATATGTATCAGATAAACACCAAGATTCTGAGAATTCCTCATTTATATTCAGCGGTATACACACAGGACTTTTTTTATAAGCTGTTTACAGAGGCAGAAGAAAGCGGAAAAATTGTTTTTGAGGAATCACCGGAACAAAATATTTATTTTCTATGTATGGATGATCTGGCAGAACTGCTTTATAAAGTATATGACAATTGGGGAAAAGAACGCTGTCTGAATGTTCCGGATTGTTTCAGGCAGAGTTTCAGTGATCTGGAAAAAGAAATCAGAAAGACAATTCCCGGTAAACTGGATATAAGATATCAGAACAGCGGTCAGATTTATAAGGTACAGCCGGATGATCAGATTATAAGACATGAATATGGGTGGTTTCCAAAGATATCTGTTTTTGAAGATATTCCCGGGATGTATCAGGAGTATAAAAAATTATCAGATTCAGATTCCGGACATTTTGCAAATATCAGGAATTGGATATCGAAAAATACTTTGCTGGTCCACATTCTGGAATTAATCTCAGGATTTATTTTATTTGAATTTCTAAACAAATATACAGGAACTTATGCTCAGTTTAAAATGATTGACCTGAGACTTGTATTTATTGTATTCATGGGAAGTCTTTATGGAATTAATTATGGAATATCAGCAGCTGCGTTGGAAACTTGTTCTTTGATTGCAGCATACAGGCAGGAGAATGTAAACATATATACTTTGTTTTATGAGGCTTCCAACTGGATTCCATTTATTTTTTATTTTGCAGCAGGTGCTGTCTGTGGTTATATAAGGCTGAAGAATAAAGAGGATATAGAATTTGTAACAAAAGAAAACAGACTGATTAAGGAAAAATTTTTCTTTATGCAGGAAATGTATCAGGAGACGCTTCAGGATAAAAGACAATATAAGAAGCAGATTCTCGGAAGCAGGGACAGCTTTGGAAAAATTTTTGATATAACAAGAAAGCTGGATGTGATACAGCCTCAGAAACTGTTTATGGAAACCATAAGGGTAATGGAAGATGTTCTGGAAAATCATACAATTGTACTTTATTCACTTGATTCATGGAAACGTTTTGGAAGGATGGAAATGTCATCACCTGAAATTCGCAGAAAAATGCCGAATTCTATAAGGATTGAAGAGTATCAGAATGCGATAGAAACGCTGGAAAAGGGTGAGGTCTGGAGAAACAGGGAACTGCTTGCCGGATATCCGGCATATATTGCAGGGATAAAGAGAAATGAAGAACTTGTAATGCTGGTATTTATCCAGGATGCAGCCAGTAATCAGATGACATTGTATTATCTGAATCTTATCAAAATTTTATGCGGTCTGGTAGAAGTCTCTCTGCTGCGTGCACTGGAATATCAGGAAGCAGTCAGAGACAGGGAATATCTGGAAGGAACTCATATATTAAAAACAGAGTATTTTATGGAAAGGCTGAAGTTATTTCATTCCATAAAAGAACAGAAAATAGGATCATATGCTCTGCTGCAGATTGAAAATCCGGAAATGACACTGGAGGAAACAGACAGGATATTAAAAAATAAAATCCGAGAGAATGACATACTGGGAATATCGGAGGATGGACAACTCTATCTGATACTGTCACAGGTGGATGATGCCATGTTACCGATAGTAATTGAAAGGCTCGAAAAGAACGGACTTCATTGCAGAGTGATTGACACCCGTAACGAAAGCAGGGTAGCTGAAGAATGATACAGAATATAACAGGGGTTGTTTTTATTATATTCCATATTATCTGTTGTGTTTTAGTATGGACAGGAATAAACTCCCATTTACTGAAGGTGAAGAGGTATCTCATATTACCTGTGATCTTTGTACCGGTATGGGGTATGATCTGTGTATTGCTTCTGCATTTCCAGATATTTTTTCACCAGGATAAAAAGCGTGAAATCGGAATAGAAAAAATGAAGATCAATGAAGAAATTTACAGAAGCATTATAGCACCGAAAGAAGAAAGTGACAGAAATATTGTGCCACTGGAGGAAGTGCTTCTTATTGATGAGGCCGCTATGAGGCGTGATCTGATTATGAATGTATTGAATGATGATCCGGAGAATTACATCGATATGCTTAAACAGGCAAGGATGAATGACGATGTAGAGGTTGTGCATTATGCGATCACAGGAATGGTAGAGTTGTCTAAGGAATATGAAAGCAGACTGCAGAAGATAGAATACAGATATGCAAAAGAACCGGAAAATCAACAGCTTATTTCAGAGTACTGTGATTTTCTTCAGGAGTATTTATCTCAGGGACTTCTGGAAGGACAGATGGAACTGGTGCAAAGAAATCAATATATAAAACTTCTGAAGAAAAAACTGAAATTTAAAGAAGATCTTCATACATATGTATGTCTGACTGAGAATCAAATGCAGATGAAGGAGTATGAACAGGTTCTTAAAAGTCTGGAAAGAATGGATAAGAAGTGGCACAGAAATGAAGAATATTGGATACTCAGGATCAGATATTACGTGGAACTGAAACAGGGAAAAGAATTAAAGGAAACATTAGAGCAGATTCAGCAGGAACATATTTACCTGTCGGCGAAAGGAAAGGAGGCATTGGCTTTTTGGCAGGAATGATAAAATATTTACAGTCTTTTCGATTTAAGGGTCTGACTGTTATTCTGGGAGTTTTTCTGGCAATCAGTGTGGTGCTTTGGACAGAGCGTTCAGGAATTCAGTATCAGGCAGAGATCAAGAAGAATGCATATCTGGACAGGGATACGGTTGTAACTGAAACACAGGCAGTCAAAAATATTGAGAGCAGTTGTCTGGTGCTGATGGACAGCAGTCAGGCAGACAGTGTGGTGGCATGGGAAGAGTTTGAAAGAATTTTTATGGATATGAAAACAGGAGTAGATCTGGCAGATATCAGACAGAGTGAGATTCCTGATTTCTCAGGCTATGAAACAATAGTGGTGCTGATGTCGGATCTGAACCCATTGAAGGATGTAGTTATAAAGATTGGAAACTGGGTAGAAAAAGGAGGACGTGTTCTTTTTGCGTTAACACTTCAGAAGGATACATATGTTTCGCTCATTGAGCAGAAATTGGGAATTACAGACTCTGATTATGGAAATGTTCTGGTAGATAAAATCTATATTGATGATGATTTCATGATTGGAGGGGGAAGATCTTTCCAGATTCCGGATGCATATGATTCAGCATGGGAAGTAAGTGTTGGAGAAACGGCGAAGGTTTATGCATGGACAGATGATGAAAAGAAGGTTCCGCTTATCTGGGAAAACAGTTATGGAAAAGGTAAATTTGTAGTTGATAATTTTGGATTATGTGAAAAAGCCACAAGAGGATTTTTTGCGGCATCCTATAGTCTGCTGACAGATGTGATGGTTTACCCGGTGCTTAATGGATCTGTATTCTATCTGGATGATTTTCCATCTCCTGTGCCGAGTGGAGACGGAACATATATCAAACGTGATTATGGTCTCAGCATCAAAGAGTTTTATACAAATATCTGGTGGCCGGATATGCTGGAGCTGGCAGAGGAACACGGTGTGAAATATACAGGCGTTATTATTGACAATTATGAGGATGATGTGTCCGGAGATGTTGTGGAACAGGAAGATGTACAGAGATTTCAGTATTTTGGGAATATGCTGCTTCATCAGGGAGGAGAACTGGGATATCATGGATATAATCATCAGCCATTGAGCCTGTCAAATGTGGATTATGCAAATATCCTTCCATATAAAACATGGGAAAGCTATGATGCAATGAAAAAAGCCATGACAGAGCTGATACGGTTTGGAAAAGATATGTTTCCGGGGACAGAATTGTCTGTTTATGTACCGCCGTCTAATGTGCTGTCAGATGAAGGGCGGGAAATGATCGTAAAAGAATTTCCGGAGATACGTACAATTGCAAGTAATTATTTTGTCGGAGATATGGCATATACACAGGAGTTTGAGGCTGCAGAAGATGGAATTGTGGAACAGCCCCGTATTATTTCAGGTGCTGTGATTGATGATTATATGGAACTTGCGGCTGTATCTGAACTGAATATGCATTTTGTCAATACACATTTTATGCATCCGGATGATCTGCTGGACGAAGACAGAGGTGCCAGACTGGGATGGGAGAAACTGAAAAAACGGCTGGATGAATATATGGACTGGCTGTATACTTCAGCTCCATGTCTGAGAAATCTTACTGCTTCCGAACTATCAGGCGCAATACAGCGGTATGGGGCACTGGTGATCGATAAGGATGTATCAGATCAGGAACTTAATCTTAAATTAGATAATTTTTATGATGAAGCTTATATTATGATAAGAATGAATGAAGGGACTCCGGGTAATATAGAAGGTGGAGAACTGACGCATATTACCGGAAATCTCTATCTGCTTCGGGCAAAAGAGAAATCAGTGAAAATAGAAATAAGGTGAGAAAATTGAGAATCTGTCTGGTTTTAGAAGGCTGTTATCCGTATGTGCATGGTGGAGTTTCGACATGGATGCATCAGTATATCACTGTTATGAAAGAGCATGAGTTTGTACTGTGGGTGATAGGAGCACATGCATGTGACCGTGGAAAATTTGTCTATGAACTGCCGGATAATGTGGTGGAAGTCCATGAGGTATTTCTGGATGATGCATTAAAACTGAAGGAACATGGAAATCAAAAAGGACAGCTGCACAGAATCAATCGTTTTTCGGAAGAAGAAACAAAGAGTCTAAGAGAATTGATGGAATGCAGTCATCCTGACTGGGAAGTATTGTTTCATTTATATCACGACCGGAAAATGAATCCGATGTCATTTCTGAAAAGTGAGCAGTTTTTAAATATATTAACAGAGAGCTGTCTGGAAAAATATCCGTATATTGCATTTGCGGATGCGTTTCATACAATGCGTTCCATGCTGCTTCCGGTTTTATATCTTCTGGGTTCAGAGGTTCCTCTGGCAGATACCTATCATGCCATTTCAACAGGATATGGGGGACTTCTTGCCTGCCTTGGAGGATATGTTTACAGGAGACCGGTATTACTTACAGAGCATGGGATATACACAAGAGAAAGAGAGGAAGAGATCATCAGGGCAAAATGGGTAATCCCATCATTTAAAAAACAGTGGATTTCTTTCTTTTATATGTTATCAGAAGCAATTTATAAAAGGGCTTTTCGGGTAACCAGTTTATTTACGAATGCGATGCTTACGCAAATACAGATTGGCTGTGATGCAGAGAAATGCAGAGTAATTGAAAATGGTATTAATTATGACAGGTTGTCACAGATTCCTCTGAAAGAGGAAGATGGATGGGTAGACATAGGTGCGGTAGTCCGTCTCGCACCCATTAAAGATATAAAGACTATGATATATGCATTTTATGAACTCTCATCCAGAATGGAGAATGTGAGACTTCATATTCTGGGAGGGGTAGATGACGAGGAATATGCAGATGAGTGTTATGCACTGGTGAAACAGCTGGATATCAAAAATCTTGTTTTTACAGGAAGGGTAGATATTGTACAGTATATGAGAAAACTGGATTTTACGATCCTTACCAGTATATCAGAAGGACAGCCATTATCCGTGTTGGAGTCATTTGCAGCCAGACGCCCATGTGTAACCACTGATGTAGGATGTTGCCGGGAACTTCTGAATGGGAAAGAAGGAGATGATTTTGGATGTGCCGGTTATTGCGTTCCGCCTATGTACAGGGATGGACTTGCTGCCGCTATGGAAAAAATGTGTGAATCCAGGAGAAGACGGATCAGAATGGGAAAAAGCGGACAGGCAAGAACTAAGGCATATTACAGGCATGAGCGCATGATCAGTGAATACAGAAAACTTTACAGGGAGGTGGAGGAAGCATATGGCAGGGATTGGATTTGAACTCAAAAAACTGTTCAGCAGAAGAGGGCTGTTTGCTTCTTTCCGCGCCTATGGATATGCAGGGATTATCTGTACCGGTCCCATGTTGCTTGGTATCGTACTTCTGCTGGGGGTTATGTTTTTGTGTGACAGGACAGGCGCTCCGAAACAGAGCAGAGAATTACTGGTCTGCATGATCACATATACACTTCTTGCATCATTGACGGTAACCAGTTTCTTGTCAATGGTAGTAACAAGATTTATTGCAGATATGCTTTATGAAGAAAAAAATGAGGCAGTTCTGTCATCTTTCTGGGGTTCGACAGGCTTAATGCTCATTGCAGGAGGAATTTTATATGGGATTTTTCTGATATTTTCCGGAGTTGGGCTTATAGATAAGTTTTTATGTTTTGAGTTGTTTGGAGAACTGATCGTTACATGGAATGCGATGAGTTATCTTACTGCAATTAAAGATTACAGAGGAATTATGTTATCCTTTCTTGCTGCGATCGCTGTTACTTTTCTTTCGGGAGCTTTATTGTTGTTTCTGGGAATTTCCCATGTGGAAGCATTGATGGCTGCGGTATGCATTGGATATGGGATCATGCTTTTATGGGATGTTGTTTTACTGTATGAGTATTTTCCACAAAGTGATATCAGTGCATTCTTATTTTTAAGGTGGGCAGATGAGTTTCTGCCGCTGGCATTTACAGGACTCTGCATTAATATCGGGCTGTTTGCCCACCTTGTGATCATGTGGGCCGGACCGCTGGGGAAACAGGTAAAAGGGCTTTTTTATGGGGCACCGTCACATGACGTACCGGCATTGATCGCATTTCTGACAATTCTGATCACCACTGTAAATTTTGTGGTTTCTGTAGAAGTTAATTTTTATCCGAAATACAGGAATTATTACAGTTTATTCAATGATGGGGGAACCATTAAGGATATTATGCAGGCCGGTACAGAAATGCTGGATGTACTGAACAGAGAATTGAAATATACCGCTTTGAAGCAGTTACTGACTACTGCGCTGGCGATTTCAATGGGTGAGAGTCTTTTGAAGTACCTTCCTTTGGGATTTAATGATCTGATGTATGGATATTTCCGGACACTTTGTGTTGGTTACGGCATTTATGCAGTTGCAAATACGATGCTTCTGCTTCTTTTATATTTTACAGATTACAGGGGAGCATTGGCTGCTTCTGTAATTTTTGCCGTGGGAACTTCTGTGTTTACTGTGATTTCACTGTTTTGTCCGCAGGTATATTATGGCTTTGGGTTTCTTGCAGGATGTGTACTGTTTTATTTTATAGTTATGATCCGTCTGGAACGTTATACCAGACGTCTGCCATATTATATTCTCAGCATACAGCCGGTGGTAGCAGAAGACAAATCGGGGGTATTTACCAGAATCGGATATTTTATGGATGAGAAACTGGAAAGGAGAACGAACGTTGACAGGAATTAAAAAAATAAATCTGATAAGTGCAGTATTAGTCAGTCTTTCTCTTTGTGGAGGCTGCACTCTGGAAAAAGCGGGAAACTCTTCGCAGGATCAGACAGTACAGGAAGATAACGAAACAGAACAGGTAAAGGCAGAAAAAGCAGAGAAAGAAGAAATCAATGAGATTCATTTAAGAGATAAGGATTCTTTGTATGAAAATGATGATGATACCAGTGTTGTTACCATGTATCTTACTGTATCTAAGGGAAATTCATCCGAAAATACATATCATACATGGAAGGAAATCAACAGCTATTCTGTTTATGACTACGAAGATATGGGAGTGGAGAGATATCAGGTGGCAGGACTTTTGCAGGTGGGAGATGAGAATGGACCGACACAAGGGGAAGTCGGATATGGAGAAAGCGTGCCTAATGCAACTGTTCAGATCAGAGGCCAGACATCCAGCCAGAATGCACAAAAAAATTATAAAATTGAGTTAAAAAAGAATAAAGGAACGTGGAGAGGCCAGAGAACCATTAACCTGAATAAACATATGACAGAAGGAATGCGCTTTCGAAATAAGCTGGCATATGATCTGATCAGGGGAATTCCTCAGATGGTTGGTTTACGTACACAGTTTGTGCATTTGTATGTAAAGGATAATACAGAAGAATCAGGTGTAAAATTTGAGGATTATGGAATTTATACACAGGTTGAACAACTGAATAAGACGGCATTAAAGAGTCATGGACTGGATTCAAACGGACAATTGTATAAGATTAATTCTTTTGAATTTTATCGCTACGAGGATATTATAAAAAAAGAAGATGATGCAGGATATGATAAGACAGCCTTTGAAAAAATGCTGGAAATAAAAGGGGATTCAGATCATACCAAATTGATTGATATGCTGACAGATCTGAATGATTATTCTATAGGGATTGAAGATGTACTGAAAGAACATTTTGATGAAGAAAATATTGTTTACTGGATGGCATTTCAGATTCTGATGGGAAACGTAGACACACAGAACAGAAATGTTTATTTATACAGTCCTCTGAATTCAGATATCTGGTACTTTATTGCCTGGGATAACGATGGCTGTCTGATGAGACCGGAATATGAATTAAGGAATTTTTCGGATCAGAACAGCTGGGAAAAGGGAATCAGCAATTACTGGGGAAATATTCTGTTTCAAAGGTGTCTGAAGTCACGGTCTTTCCGGGAAAAATTAAATGATGCCATTCTGGATCTGAGGGAATATCTGAACAAAGATATGCTCACATCAAAGATAGAGAGCTATAAGAATGTACTGAAGCCCTATTTATATTTGATGCCTGATGCAGAGTATGAACCGCTTACATCTGAACAATACGATCAGATTGCAGCATCACTTCCTGATGAGATAGAGAAGAACTATCAGTTATATCTGGAAAGTCTGGAAACACCAATGCCATTTTATATAGGTGTTCCGACAATAGACGGTGATAAGCTGAAATTTAACTGGGATGTATCTTATGATCTGGACGCAGAGGACATTACGTATTCTGTGGAGGTTGCGCGAGATTATCTGTTTCAGGATGTGATCTATCAGAACACAACCCTGACTGTTCCGGAAGCCGAGATGGACCTTCCGAATGCAGGACAGTATTTTGTGAGAGTAAGAGCAACAAATACATCTGGAAAAACGCAGGATGCATTTGATTATTATGTAACAGATGAAGGAAAACATTATGGTATGAAGTGTTTTTACATAACAGAAGATAATACGGTAGAGGAAGATATTTATGAGGAAGGCTGACAGGAAGAAAGAACGTTTTCGTAACGAGTGGAAATATCTTATCAGTACCAGTGAGAAAGAAGTCCTGAATCTTCGGATGAAGCCACTTATGAAACTGGATCCTCATGCAGAAAATGGAGGATATCTGATACGGAGCCTGTATTTTGATGATTACTGGAACAGTGCATATGAAGAAAAGGAAAGCGGCGTTCTTATGAGGAAGAAATACAGGATACGAATTTATAATTATAGTGCTGAAAGTATCAAGCTGGAAAGAAAAAAGAAATTCGGCAGTTATATTTATAAAGAAGATGCCCCACTGACAAAAGATGAGGTGCAAAAAATTCTTTCCGGCGAGTATGAATTTCTTCTGAAAAGTCCGTATAGTCTTTGCAGGGAATTTTATATAGAATGTATGAGTAATATGATGCGGCCGAGAACAATCGTAGATTACGAGAGAGAACCATGGATCATGGATGAGGGAACAGTCAGGATTACATTTGATACAGATGTCAGAGCTGCTGTTGGAAGCTATGACATTTTCGACAGTACGCTTCCGGCTTTATCTGTACTGGAACCGGGAAAACTGATCATGGAAGTGAAATTTACAGAGATGCTGCCTCAGATTCTGAGAAATCTTCTGCCGCCGCAGGCAGCAGAATTTACAGCAGTTTCCAAATATGTACTGTGTTATGAAAAAACGCGGTACATGAATGGATTTGAGTATTGGTATGATACACAGGGGAGGATGATAAGATGAGTGTACAGGATATGATAAAAAAATCTGTACTGGAATCAGGAATGTTCAGTCAGTATGATATACCTAAGATATTGGCTGCTCTGGCAGTGGCTTTGATTTTGGGAAGTGTGATTTATCTGGTTTATCAGAAATTTTATGTTGGAGTTATTTTCTCCAGAAGTTTTGCAGTTACACTTGTGGGAATGACAGTGCTTACCTGTATGGTAACACTTGCGATCAGCAGCAATATTGTGATTTCTCTTGGTATGGTTGGTGCATTGTCTATTGTACGTTTTCGTACAGCAATTAAAGATCCGATGGATCTTCTGTATCTGTTCTGGGCAATCACATCGGGGATTACAGCCGGTGCAGGTATGTATGCATTAACTCTGTTGACAGCTGTGATTATCATTCTGATGATCACCCTGTTTTATCACAAACAACAAAATGGAAGAATTTATATTGCAGTGATTCATTATCAGGGAACTCAGGCGGGAGATGAAATTATCCGCTGTTTTGGAAAAAGAAAATATTTCGTAAAATCAAAAACTATGCGCAATGAAAAAACAGAAATGGCAGTGGAAATATATTGCAGACAGAATGATATGGAGTTTATGGAAAAAATCCGGGATATCGGTGGAGTGGAAGATGTTACATTGATTCAGTATAATGGAGAATATCATGGCTAAAAGTCAGAAACAATCTCTGGTTCTGTTGGGTTTTGGACTTTTAGTTATTATAGCAGCAGGAGTATGGATGGTATTTGGAAGAAAAACTCAGATATATGAAAAAACAGAAGAAATTTTTGGAAATCCATTAATGGGATATGCACCTTGTGCCTGGGAAGAAACAATAGGAGAGGATATATCTTTACTGTATATGGATATTACCTGGGCTGAACTGGAACCGGAGGAAGGAAAATATGACTGGGAGAAAATCGAAAGAGAAAATCAGACTGACAGATGGAGAGAAGAAGGGAAACACCTGGTACTGAGGTTTGTGTGTGATATTCCCGGGGAGGAAAAGCATATGGACATTCCACAATGGCTATATGACAAAACTGATCATGCGGGAACCTGGTATGATATGGAGTATGGAAAGGGATATGCTCCTGATTATAATAATGAACAGATGATACAATATCACAAAAGGGCAGTTAATGCACTTGGAGAGCATTTTGGCAGAGATGGACTGGTCAGTTATATCGAACTTGGAAGTCTGGGGCACTGGGGAGAATGGCATGTAAATATTTCTGCAGGAATACAGAGTCTGCCAGAAGAATCTGTAAGAGAACGTTATATGATTCCATGGACAGAGGCCTTCCCTGATTCCATGATACTGATGAGAAGACCTTTTAGTGAGGGAGAACATTATGGAACAGGTCTCTACAACGATATGACCGGACAGCCAGAGAGCACAGAGGAATGGTTTCGCTGGATCAATGAAGGCGGTGAGTTTGACCAGACTCATGAGAAAAAAGGGTTATCCGCAATGAAAGATTTCTGGAAAAAGTTTCCTTCCGGAGGTGAGTTTACAAGTTCAATTACAATGAAAGAGTTGCTTGACACAAATCTGGATCAGACAATAAATCTGATAAAGAAAGCACATACTACTTTTCTTGGACCGAAAGTAGCGGATAAAACTTATGAAAACGGTTATAGGAAAGTTTTAGGAAGCATGGGATATCGTTTGTGGATTTCGCAAGCAAGCCTTATTCAGATGCCGGGGTATGTCAGCCTGAATCTTAAATGGAAGAATGATGGAGTTGCACCATTTTATGAAGACTGGCCTGTATGGGTTCTGGTAGAAGATGAGGATGGAAATAGTCTTGAAAAAGAAGCGGTTGACATTTCGTTAAAATCACTTCTGCCGGAAGAAACTTTACAGACAAAAACAAGAATGCAGATAAAAAAGATGATCTCACTGGCCGGAAAGAAATATAAGATCAGTATAGGTATTGAAGATCCGATGACTGGAAAATTAGCTGTTCGACTTTCAATGAAGGGAACTTATAACGAAGGGAAAAATTATCTTTTTAGCAAATAATATTGAAGAATAAAAATGATTCGTTTATCTGTTACAGCAAAAGGAATAAAAAAATCGGATTGTATGTTTTTGAATACAATCTGATTTTTTTTGCTAATTACTGGACAAAGTAAAAAAAACTATTCTATAATATTATAGTAAAAATTAAATAACATTTATTGGTTTTGAACCAGTCGTTGTAAGTTCCACAAGGATTAATAGAGAAACCGGTGTAAGTCCGGTACGATCCCGTCACTGTAAGAGGGAGCTTCGGAATGAAAAATGTCACTGGACCATGTGATTTTAAAGTTGGTCCGGGAAGGCGATTTCGAAGTGGTGAACTTAAGTCAGGAGAACTGCTTACAATTGGGATAGGAATGATTCTTACGGTAGATAGGAAGCATATTTTTTTCATGTCATTTTGTGTCCGTATGTATGGTGTTTTCATATTGCGGGCTATTTTTTTGCCTGAAAATTAACCCCTATGGGGGGATTCCTCATGTTACTGAGTAAAAGTAATCAGAAACATTTCCGGTATTGGTTTAATTCACGAAAGATGTAGGAAGGAGATTATTTTGACGAAAAAACAAATCGGGAAAAGATTTCTGCAGATTCTGATCGTCCTGTTTGGTATCAGTTTTCTGACCTTTGGACTGACTTATCTGTCTCCTGGTGATCCGGCGGAGATCATGCTGACAGAGTGCGGTAATCTTCCCACACCGGAGCTTCTGGAACAGACAAGGCATGAGCTGGGACTTGACCAGCCCTTTCTTGTGCAGTATGGAACCTGGCTGAAGGGTGTACTCACCGGAGATATGGGACAGTCCTATTCCTTTAAGATGCCGGTGGTACAGAAGCTTGTATCCTGTTTCTGGCCAACCCTGAAGATGTCTCTGCTGGCACTGCTTATGATGATCGTGATTTCCATTCCACTGGGAATCCTGGCAGCAGTGTATCAGAACAAATTCCCGGATTACTTTGTAAGAGGAATTACTTTTATCGGGGTATCCGTACCAAGCTTCTGGCTTGGCCTGATCTTACTGAGTATTTTCGGTGTACAGCTTCGCTGGGTAAATGTAGCAGGAGGAAGCACTGATTTCAAAGCGATGGTCCTGCCGGCACTTACGTTGGCTCTTGCCATGTCTGCAAAATATACCAGACAGGTGAGAAGTGCGGTTCTGGAGGAGCTTCATCAGGATTATGTAACAGGTGCACGTATGAGAGGTATCAAGGAGAGTGTGATTTTATGGAGACATGTTCTTCCAAATGTAATGCTTCCGCTGGTAACTCTGCTTGGACTTTCCCTGGGAAGTCTTCTTGGCGGTACTGCAGTCGTTGAAATCATCTATAACTGGCCGGGTATGGGAAATATGGCAGTCAAAGCAATCTCCTGTCGCGATTATCCGCTGGTTCAGGGATATGTACTGTGGATCGCTATCCTGTATATGTGTATCAATCTGCTTGTGGATCTGTCCTATACTTATCTGGATCCAAGACTTAAGGAGGATAGATAATTGAAGTTAGCGAAAGTATTTAAAGAAAATAAGCAGTTTACCCTTTTTTCGATACTGGCGTTGGTCGTAGTCGGTGTGGCTGTGTTTGCCCCACAGATCGCACCCTACGACCCGCTGGATGCAGTGATGCTGGAATCACTTCAGGCTCCAAGTTCTGCACATCCCTTTGGGACAGATAAGCTGGGACGTGATCTGTTATCACGAGTTATTTTTGGAACCAGAACTTCTCTGATTATGACCTTATGTCTGGTGGCAGTTATCTTTGTGATCGGTACATTTCTTGGAGTGATCGCCGGATACTTCGGAGGAATTGTGGACGGTGTGATCATGCGTATCGCAGATATGATGATCTCTTTCCCTGGTCTGGTGCTTGCAATCGCAATCGCCGGTATGCTGGGACCGAATCTTGTAAATGCCGTTATCTCCATTGCAGCGGTAAGTTGGACAAAATATGCCAGACTTGCACGAAGTATGGTGCTGAGGGTTAAAAAGAATCTTTATATTGAAGCAGCAGTTGTAAACGGAACCAGGACATGGAAGATCCTGCTTGTACATGTTCTCCCGAACATGGTTACTCAGATGGTAGTAACTGCAGCAGCAGATATCGGAACCATGATGCTGGAGCTGGCATCCTTATCCTTCCTTGGTTTTGGTGCTACAGCGCCGACACCGGAATGGGGACTGATGCTGAACGAGGGAAGAACTTACATGGCAAAAGCACCATGGCTGATGATCTACCCAGGTATCGCGATTGTAATCTGCGTAGTTATCTTCAACATGCTTGGTGACAGCATCCGTGACGTTCTTGACCCAAGACAGGAGTAAGAAAATATAAAATAAGAAAATAAAAACAAAGAGTTCTGCGGCTTCCGTACTGCACCGCGGACTTCACCACTTACCTAAATATTTCAGGAGGAATATATGAAGAATACATTATTTAAAAAAGTTTTAGCAGTAGCACTTGCATGTACAATGACATTTTCCATGGCAACCGTAACTCACGCAGCAGATGCAAAAGAGATCACAATCGGTGTAACAAGCTTTGCTGATACTCTGGAGCCTACAGAGCAGTACTTTAGCTGGGTTGTTTCCCGTTATGCTATCGGTGAGTGCCTTACTAAATTCGATGAAGAAGGTGAGATCGTTCCTTGTCTGGCAGAGAGCTGGGAGAACAGCGAAGACGGAAAAACATGGACATTCAAGATTCGTGAAGGCGTTAAATTCTCCAACGGTGATGATATGACACCGGAGATGGTAATGGCATCTATTCAGCGTACAGTTGACAAGAGTGACCGAGTACCGGAGTTCTTTGATCTGGACAGCATGGAAGTAGACGGACAGAACCTGATCTTCCACTTAAACAGAGCAAACGCAAACATGGCAGGAAGCCTTGCAGACCCATTATTCCTGATCGTAGATACAAACGTAGATGATTCTACATTTGCAATGGAAGGACCGATCTGTACAGGACCTTACGCAGTAGAATCTTTCAGCCCTACAGACTCCTGTGTTGTAGTTAAGAATGAGAACTACTGGGATGGCGAAGTTCCGCTTGACAGAGTAACACTGAAATGTGTAGATGATCAGACAACACGTTCCATGGCTCTTCAGACAGGCGAGATCGATATTGCTTATAACTTAAAGACAGAGAACCTTATTGAGTTTGAAGGAAATGACAATTATGAGATCCAGGAGCTTCAGTCCCTGCGTTCCACATATGCATTCATGAACCAGAGTGAAGGCCGTGCACTCAGCGATAAAGCGCTTCGTCAGGCACTTCTGCGCGGACTTGACAAACAGACATACTGTGACGTTCTTCTTGAGGGTGGAGCTACAGCAGGTAAAGCACCGGTACCTCCTACACTTGACTTCGGATTTGATGATCTGAACGATGAGAACAGCTATGATCCGGAAGGTGCGAAAGCAATCCTTGAGGAAGCAGGATACAAAGATACAGACGGTGACGGATTCGTGGAAACACCGGACGGAGATCCTCTGACACTTGATTTTGTTATCTATACAAGCCGTGCAGAGCTTGGTGTTTACGCACAGGCAGCACAGGCCAGCCTGAAAGAGATTGGTATCAATGTAAACCTGAATACAGTAAGCTATGAAACACTTCTCGACATGAGAGATTCCGGTCAGTATGACCTTCTTATCTGGAACGTACTTGTAGCTAATACAGGAGATCCGGAGAACTATTTAAGAGAGAACTGGTACAGCAAATCTGCAAACAACACAGCAGGATACAACAATCCGGAAGTAGATGAACTTCTTGATGAGCTTGCAGGAACATTTGACGAAGAAGAAAGAAAAGACCTGATCATCAAGATCCAGCAGGATATCATGGATGATGCAGCAACTGTATTCTTCGGATATGAGACAACTTATCTGTTCTCCAACAAGAGAGTCACAGGCGTGAAGATGTATCCGATGGATTACTACTGGCTGACAAAAGACATCACACTTGCTGAGTAATTATATTCAGAGATATTAATTTCTGAATGAGACTGCACGGATTATGTCTGTTCATCGGGATATCAGAAAAGATGGACACAGATATAATCCAAAAAACACAGCAACAAGTAAGAAGGAGCGTTATTTATGCTTGAAATAAAGGATCTCTCAGTCCGGTATGGAAAGCAGGCACCTACTATCGAGCATTTCAACCTGAACATGAAGAAGGGCGAGATCATTAGTGTTGTAGGTGAGAGTGGAAGTGGAAAAACCACTGTTATCAGAGCTGTCCTCGGCGCACTTGCCGGGGGCGGTAAGGTAACACAGGGAGATATCCTCTTTAACGGAAAATCCCTGCTGACCAATACCAAGGATGAATGGAGACAGTTAAGAGGAACACGTATATCCATGATCTTCCAGGACTGTGGCGGAACCCTGAATCCGATCCGTAAGATTGGAAGCCAGTTCGTGGAATACATCTGTACTCATTCAAAAGTGTCAAAAGATGAAGCGTGGAAAAAAGGAGTAAGCATGCTGGAGAAAATGCGTCTCCCGGAAGCAGAGAATATTATGAACAGTTATCCTCATCAGCTTTCCGGTGGTATGCGTCAGCGTGTGGGTATTGCCATGGCAATGACCTTTAATCCTGAACTGCTTCTGGCAGACGAACCCACCAGTGCATTGGATGTGACTACACAGGCACAGATTGTTCGTCAGATGATGGAGCTGCGTGACGATTTCCACACAGGCATTATCATCGTAACCCATAACATTGGTGTAGCTGCTTATATGGCAGACCAGCTGATTGTTATGCAGCATGGCAAAGTGGTGGATCAGGGAACAAGGGATGAGGTTATGAATCATCCGACCAGTGATTATACAAAGAAACTTCTGGCAGCAGTACCGGAAATGGAGGGACGCCGTTTTGTTTAAGGAATCAGATATCGTGCTCAATGCAAAGCACATCGTAAAACAGTTTCCGGCCTCCCATGGACGGACACTGACAGCCTGCAATGACATTAACCTGAATGTCTATAAAGGCAAGACATTAGGAATCGTAGGGGAGAGCGGATGTGGTAAATCCACATTCGTAAGGATGGTTATTTCCCTTGACAAGCCTACCAGCGGTGAGATTCTGTATCATGGCAAAAACCTTGCTGACCTTTCCAAAAAGGAAACATGGTTAAACCGCCAGAATATGCAGATGGTTTTCCAGGATCCGCTGGCATCCTTTGATCCGAAGATGAAGATCGTGGATATCCTTACAGAGCCACTGATCAACTTCGGAAAATTAAAGAAAAGCGAGAAAGAAGCCAAAGCAAGAGAACTGCTGGAAATGGTAGAGCTGCCTGGAGATTTCGTAGATCGTTATCCTCACAACATGAGTGGCGGACAGAGACAGAGAATCAGTATTGCAAGAGCGCTTTCACTGGAACCGGAGATTCTGGTTTGTGATGAGGCGACTTCTGCACTGGATGTTTCTGTACAGGAATCTGTGATCGAGCTTCTGGTACGCCTTCAGAAAGAAAAAAATATCAGCATGCTTTTCATCTGCCATGACCTGGCGCTGATCCGCTCTTTTGCCCATCAGATCGCTGTTATGTATCTGGGAAATATCGTAGAGGTTATTCCAGGTGAAGATGTTACAGAGTATGCAGTGCATCCATATACACAGGCACTTCTGGGTGCACAGTTCTCCATTCATATGGATCCCAGCCAGAAGATCCAAAGTATCGAGAGTGAAGCACCAAGTCCTCTGGATGTACCCAAGGGTTGTCCTTTCCAGAACCGCTGTGAGCATTGCACAGACAGATGTAAGGCAGAGATGCCGAAGCTGAAAGAGATTGCTCTCGGACATGAAGCAGCTTGTTTCTATGTGGAGGAACATCTGAAAAATTGAAGGAAAGGGGGAAGGTGTAATGAGAAGAAAGTTTATCAGTCTGACACTGAGTGCGGTTCTTGCGCTTGGAGTTACAACCCCTGCCTGGGCTGCCACTGAAACCTATGCAGATGGAGAGGTGCATACAATTGGTGTCGTCGTATATGATCCGGATGCCTCAGAGATGGAAATGTTCTCTGACTACTACCGCGACTATATTCAGGCAGGTTTTCCTGTGAAATTCATTTTCTCCGGCAAGACAACCAGCGCAGAGGATGAGATTCAGTATATTGATAAAATGAAAGAGCAGGGCGCAGAAGGAATCATTTCTTTCGGCGGATTTGCCTCAGGAATTCAGGATATCATTGAGGAATGTGAAAAGGAAGAGATGTATTATGCACTTGGTTCCAACACGATCAGTGATGAGAATTATGAAGCAGTAAAAGATAATCCCTATTATATGGGAAGCGTGGGACCAAAGCTGGAAGATGTGTACCAGAGCGGATGCGATATGACAGAGTATTTTCTGGATAAGGGTGCGAAGAATTTTGTGATTATGTCCGGTGGTGCTTCTTCAGGAAACCGCCTGCATCAGGTGAGAACCTGGGGAATGCTCAATACATTGGAAGAGAAAGCAGGGCTGGTTCTGACAGAAGAGGCAGAAACACTTTCTACAACAGAAGAAGTTACAAAGCTTTCCAGTGAAGATGGTTCTGTACAGGTTACGATCTGTCCGGGATACACAGAGCAGGACGGACCGGGACTTGAAAATCTGAGCACTGCATTTGCAGATGGAAACTGTGATGCGCTGATGAGTGCGTTCCATGTTTCCACTTATTTGGATAAAATCGCAGATAAGGAGAAAGAACAGAACAGCAATATTCTGGTAGGCTCTATCGACAGTTTCACTGATGGAAATTATGAAATTTTCCAGAAGAAAGATATGTTCGGAAATCCACCGGTTGATTATGTACAGGGTAAATATGCATCTCTGGCAGGCCCTGCATTTGCCATGATCTACAATGCCATTACAGGAAATCAGGATGCAGTAAAAGAGAACGGACAGGCAGCACGTCTGTACCAGGGCTTCTGGACTGCAACAAATGAGAAAGATTATGAAGAGCTTTATGGATATGCAACTGGTATCTATGAAAATGCATACAGCTGTGATGATCTTCAGGGCGTGATCAGGGTATTTGATGACAGTGCTACACCTGAGAAGTTCAAAGAACTGACAGAGAGTTATTCTGTAGAAGATGCTAAAGCGCGTATCTTTGGTGAGGAATAATATTTATTTATGAAAACATCTGCTTATTTCTGTTTTTATTGACAGGAATGTGAAAGAATGTTAAAAATGAAAAGCAGGGAGTTGATACTTCAGGTATCCGCTCCCTGTTTGAAAATGCAGAAGTTTTATATAACTAACTATCGAGAACCAAATTTACAAAATGGAATAAGAGTCTGCCAGTGGATGATAAGATCTGGCAGAGATGGAATGAGTAAAAGGAGAAGATTGGATGAGGACATTACGTGTAGCAGACCTGGAAGCGAAGCCGGGTGAGAAAGTATCCGGATTTGTGCATATCATTGGCGCAGAATTCGGAATCCCAGTAACACTGATCTGCGGAGAGAAGGAGGGCGAGACAGTCCTGATCTCCGGTGGTGTTCACAATGCAGAATATGTAGGAATCCAGGCAGCCATGCAGCTTGCAGATGAACTTGATCCGAAGAAAATCGCAGGAAATATCATAGTAATCCGCCTGATGAACAGAACAGGATTCGAGCACCGTACCATGAGTTTTACCTATGAAGATGGAAAAAACCTGAACAGAGTTTTCCCTGGAAATCCGAACGGTACACTCAGTGACAGAATCGCCTATACTGTTGTGACAGAATTTTTCCCAAAAGCGGATTACTATGTGGATCTGCACTGTGGTGACGGATTTGAGGGCCTGGTATCCTATGTATACTGTACAGGTGCAGCAGCGCCGGAAGTAGCCGCAAAGAGCCGCGAAATGGCTGAGATCGCACATGTGGACTATCTGGTAACTTCCATGTGTGGAACAGGCGGAGCTTATAACTATGCCGGAAGCATGGGAATTCCGAGTATCCTGCTGGAACGTGGTCACAGCTCCCGCTGGTGTGAAGATCTGGCTGCTGAGGATGTTCATGATGTGAAGAATATCCTCAGACATCTTGGAGTTCTTCGCGGTAAATCTCATATGCATGGCAAACCACCGGTAGAAGTAAGTCCTGTTATCTATGAGGATGCACCGGTATCAGGATGCTGGTACCCGGCGAAACAGCCGGGTGAGACTTTCAAAGAGGGAGAAGTGCTGGGAAGGATCTGCGACTATTTTGGACGGGAACTGTTTGTGTACAGAGCCAAAATGGGCGGAATTATTCTTTATCAGACGATCAGTTTGTGTATTATGAAAGATACGCCGATGGTTTCTTATGGAACCTGGGATGAGGATACACAGGGTAAGATCGAGGTTGAATGTGAAGTGTGTGGAAATGCAAAACATAAGCATGGACACCACCATAAGAAAGATGATAAGCACCATAAACGTCATGAACATCATAAAGAAATGTGATGTCTGTGAAAGTCAGAAAGTAGAGTATAAATAAGTAAGAACTGCAAACTGTAAAAAATACGGCTGCGCTATATCTGTAAAGTGAATCTCAGATACAGTGTAGCCGTGTTTTATACTAATCTTCATGAAACAGAATCTGTGTAAAGAATCTCACATCTGAGTCATCTGCCCAGCAGACCATACCTGCTGCGTCAGCCATTTTCTGTGCATCCACACTGTAGGCGGACATACAGGAACAATTCTTGTACGGTCCTGCGCTCATGATCAGGACATCTTCTTTTCCATTTTCCTGCATCCATTTGGCAAGCTGTTCGGTAAGAATATTCTGTGCATGCTTCGCCTGTTTGAAAAGAACCGGATCCATGACCGGATCTTTCAGAACCGTCTGGAGAACCAGCGCTTTCTCATATTTCATTGCTTTCTCATGCATTTCCTCAACAGTGCCGCAGGCAGGCGGACATGCAGGAACCAGGTTATAATTTCCGCAGAGATTGTCCTCGCAGAACTGTCTGTATTCCGGTACAAATACCAGGTCTTTTGTATCCATGATCGCTGCATTTGCAAAACCCATGGATAGTGCTTCTTTTATTAAATCCATAAAAAAGTCTCCCTTCTTAAGTTGGATTGTTTGTCTTTAATCTGTCATGATTATAACATTTTGAAGTAAATAAAGACAGAGTTATTGAGGTAAAAAAGTATGCATTTTAAACAGAAACTGCGCTGGAAATACAGGGCAGTAATTGATATAATAAATGTAGTAAGTTTTATCTGTGAGAGGAATTTGTATGGATATGATAAATGAAACGGGCAAAGGAGTGAAAACGAAATATCGTCTTGCACAGTCAATGAAAGAATGTATGAAAATAATGTCTGTAGATAACATTACGGTGAAGCAGATCACGGAAAATTGTGGAGTTACCAGGCAGACTTTCTACCGGAATTTTATGGACAAATTTGATCTGATCAACTGGTATTTCGATAAGCTTCTGGCGAAATCTTTTGAACATATGGGAATGGGAAAGACGGTTTACGATGCTCTGGTAAAGAAATTTACCTATATTCAGGAAGAGCATATTTTCTTTGCGGCAGCATTTAAATATGATAATCAGAACAGTCTGCGGCAGCATGATTTTGAACTGATCCTGGCTTTCTATGAGAATCTGATCCGTGAGAAAACAGGGAGGAATCTGGATGAAACGATCCGCTGTATTCTGGAGATGTATTGCCAGAGTTCTATTTATATGACTGTAAAATGGGTGTTGGGTGAGATGGAATGTACACCGGAGGGACTGGCAAAAATTCTGGTTGATGGAATGCCTGGAAAACTCTCGGAGTTGTTTGAAAAACTGGAAATATTGTCATAAATATAACAGAATATTTTATGGATTATGTAACTGTTGCAGCCGGTTACGTAAAGACAGAAAAATCGAAGATTCGGGTAATTTAATATTATAAAGTACTGATTTAGCAGGCTTTTTTGACTTACAGATTGCATAATTCCGGACTCTGTTTTTCGTAGCTATTGCACAAATTTTATGAGAAAGTTACACTTGAGCAAAAGTGTAACTTTCTTTTTTTGAATTATATCGTTAAGATAATAACAAAGATAAGCGATGCGGAAGCTTACCAAAGACAAAATAAATTGTGTTCTGCGATACATCAATACTACAGAATACTGAAAGGAATGGAAATCATTATGGCAAACAGAATTAATTTAAATCAGACATCTTATCATGGAGCAGGAGCAATCGAAGAAATCGCAAACGAAGCAAAAGCACATGGTTTTAAGAAAGCTTTTGTATGTTCTGATCCTGACCTTGTAAAATTTCATGTAACAAGCAAAGTTACAGACATTCTTGAGAAAAACGGACTTGCATATGAACTGTATTCAGACATCAAACCCAATCCAACAATTGAGAACGTACAGCACGGTGTTCAGGCATTCAAGGATTCCGGTGCAGATTATCTGATTGCGATCGGTGGTGGTTCTTCTATGGATACTTCCAAAGCAATCGGTATCATCATTGCAAACCCTGAATTTGAAGACGTAAGAAGCCTGGAAGGTACAGCTCCGACTAAGAAACCTTGTGTACCGATCATTGCAGTTCCGACAACAGCAGGTACAGCAGCAGAGGTAACAATCAACTACGTTATCACTGATGTAGAAAGAAAACGTAAATTCGTATGTGTTGACCCACATGACATGCCGATCATTGCAATCATTGATCCGGAAATGATGTCCTCCATGCCAAAAGGACTGACAGCTTCTACAGGTATGGACGCTCTGACTCATGCAATCGAAGGATATACAACAAAAGCTGCATGGGAAATGACAGATATGTTCCACTTAAAAGCAATCGAACTGATCTCCAAATCTCTTCGTGGTGCAGTTGAAAACACCAAAGAAGGCCGTGAGGGAATGGCACTTGGCCAGTACATCGCTGGTATGGGATTCTCTAATGTAGGTCTTGGAATCGCTCACTCCATGGCTCATACACTTGGCGCTGTTTATGATACACCACATGGTGTTGCATGCGCTATGATGCTTCCGATCGTTATGGAATACAACCAGGAATGCACAGGTGAAAAATACCGTGAGATCGCCAGGGCAATGGGTGTTAAAGGTGTAGATGAAATGTCTCAGGATGAATACAGAAAAGCAGCAATCGATGCTGTTAAGAAACTCTCTGTTGATGTAGGAATCCCGACTAAACTGGAAGCAATCAAAGAAGAAGATCTCCAGTTTCTGGCAGAATCCGCACATGCAGACGCATGCGCACCGGGAAACCCGAAAGATGCAAGCGTAGAAGATCTGAAAGAATTGTTCCGTAAGATTATGTAATTAATAATGGTTATAAGATGAAATAAAAAAAGCACCGGCTGTAATGGAGTACTGTTACAGTCAGTGCTTTTTTATTTCCTATAAGTCTGCTGATGCTCGGAGTGTGACGGGATTGTACATGAGAAGCAGTGCCGTATGTAAGTGTAAACAGACGAGAATTTTGTTTATAAAATGATTAGAATTGGGACACTGATTAAACACATTTCTTTTGTATGATGGAAATGTAATGGGGAAAAATGGTTATTTTGCAGTACAAATGTAGAAAAAAGGTAAGTCCTGCAAAGAAGTACAGAATAAGAAATATGAAAGACAGAAGAATAACTGCAGAGGTTTTTACAGGAGAAATAAGTTATGACAGATGAAGAATACTATGAATTTATACAACCATATGAAGATGCTAAACAGATGCTTCTCACACGTCTTGATGTGTTGAATCACAACCTGTACGGTGAGGCATCTGCAAGACCGATTCACAACATCCAATGCAGGATTAAGAAGAAACAGAGTATTGAAGAGAAACTGCAGCGAAAGGAAAAAGAACCTACTGTGATGAATGCGAAGGATTATCTTCAGGATATTGCAGGTGTCAGGGTAATCTGCTATTTTGTAGATGATATCTATAATCTGACAGAGCTTCTGAAGAGTCAGAGTGATCTGATAGTGATCAAAGAACGGGATTACATTGGAAACCCGAAGCCAAATGGATATCGGAGCTATCATGTGATCGTAGGAGTGCCGGTATATTGTCTGGATGGAATGGAATACTTCCCGGTGGAGATACAGTTTCGTACTATGTCCATGGATTTCTGGGCCAGTATGGAGCATCGGATTTCCTACAAAAAGGAACGCACAGATAAGGAACAGCTAAAAGAGGAATTAAGAGAATATGCGAATATGCTGGTAGAGATTGAGAGCCGTTTTGAGCAGTATAATGAGACGGATCATCAACAGGAAAAAAGAACAGCAGAAGTAAAACAGTCACTGTAAAAGGTGGCTGTTTTTGTGTCTTGTATTTTTTATAGTGGAATGTTAGTATAACATTGGTTTATAGTACCTTTATATTATTTTCTGATAGCACCTTCAGAAAATATATAAAGGTAACTATTCAGCAGTTTATTATCCTGCTGAGATACTATGGCAATCCTCTAAAATAATGCATCTTAATCCAGCCCATCAGAATGTGAAATTCTGCTGAACTGTCTTAAATGCATTACTTACGAGGACTGCTATAAACAGTTATGATTCTGGAAATAAGAGAAGGAGAAGCGTGTGAAATATAATCAGAAGAAGAAAAAAGAAAACGTAGAGATATTTCTGTTTATCATGGTGATGGCTGTTTTTGCTGCTGTTCTGGGAGTTATGTCACTGGGAGAAAAGATGCAGCCGGTGAACCAGATCAGGAAGATATCTTCTGGCTGGTACTATTATGACAACGGAAAAAGAACAGAAGTTATTCTTCCGGATACAATACAGGCGGAGAAAGGGGAAGAACTGATATTATATAATGACGGGATTACTGATCTGGATGCCGGTAAGGTAGTTACAACCCGAGGTGCACAGTATGATCTGAAAATCTGGCTGGGTGACCGTCCCATCTATGAATATCAGGATACAACCTTTGTAAGGAATACGCAGATGAAATCAAAACTGGAATGTGTAGGGGAAATCCCTACAGACATGCAGAATGAGCCGCTGAAGCTGGTTTATTCAAATCCACATCACGGAAAGTATGTTTTGACTTCTGTTTATATTGGAACCGGAAGTGCAGTCATTGCTTTACATTTACAGAATTCAGGAATAGTTATAGGTATTGCTTTGTGTTTTCTTGTTTTGAGCGTTATTTCTCTGTTGATTACAGTTTATCTGAAATACCGTCAGATGCCGGATGCCAGATTTCGCGATGTAGCATTGTTCCTTATGATATGTGCAGTCTGGCTGATTACAGATTCTTCTGCGATCCAGACCTATAGCAGTCATCCGGATATGCTTTGTACGATTTCTTTTTATATGTTTATGTTACATTCGGTACCGATGCTGCATTTTGCCCAGAAAATAGGTGGACTGAAAAAGGAACGCATTCTGGATGCAGGAATTGCTGTGTTTTATCTGAATGCATTTATTCAGGGACTTCTGGCCTATTTCGGGGTATTCACGTTTGCAGATATGCTGTTTGTAACACATGTTCTGCTGATAACGTGGGTACTGATCGTAGCGGCACTGCTCTGGAAAGAATATAGAAAGAAGCCGGATCGAAGTGTGCAGATCATATTGATCGCTTATATGATATTATTGTTCAGTGGACTTTTGTCACTGTCATTGTACTGGCTGTTTGAAATATCCTATTATGGAGCAATATTTGAGTTTGGAATACTGGTATTTCTGGTTATGATCATTGCAGATACTGTGATCAGTCTTGTTGGAAAGGTCCGTTACCGGACAGAAATGCAGGCATATGAACGACTGATGAAAGAGGACTGGATGACCGGAATGCAGAGCAGGGAACCTTTTGAAAATCTGCTGGCGGAAATTCCGAAAACCATGAATGAGCATAAGGATATCCTGCTGGTCTTTATGGACATCGATTATCTGCGCAGGATTAATAATGATTTTGGCAGAGCGGCAGGAGATGAGGTTATTGTGGCGGCTGCCAGATGCATTGAGAATGTTTTTGGAGCAATCGGAAAATGTTATCGCACAGGAGGAGATGAGTTTGCGGTAGTTGTGTTTGATCCGGAGGAAGACAGGAATGTATTGTCTGAGAAACTGGATAAAGAAATAAGGCGTTATAACAGAAACAGCAGATATCGCATGTCTATTTCAAGAGGTTTCAGTTCAATTCGGGATGACAGGGGAAAGCTGAAGACAACTGGTGAATGGAAGTATGAGGCAGATACGAATATGTATCAGAATAAAATGAAAGAGAGAAAGACACATGAATTATAATATAAACTTTCAGGTAGCGGCAGTTATTATTACAGCGTTACTCTTATATCATTTTCTGACGCAGAAGAAACTGCATAATGCAAATGTGAAAACATTTACATATATACTTGTCCTGAGCGGTTTATATATTTTGTCTGACCTGTTGGGTACGCTGACAATTATGAATTACACAGCGGAAGATGAAGGAATTGTCATGGGTATTCTGACAGGAATCTATTTGCTTGATATTCTGATTCCTTATATTTTGTATTCATGTATTCCTGATTCGCGTGAAAATGAGAAAAAGAGCGGTGCATTATCTGTGATCTGTGCCGGGATTACGGTGGCTATGATGATAGCTGTACTTGGAAACCTTGGAAGCGGGGGATTTTTCTGTTTTGACAGTAATGACGTTTTTCAAAAAGGAACAGGGTATGTGTTTCTTTATCTTTATGCCCTGGTTTATATCGTTCTGATAATGCTGCGTATGATCAGAAGCAGAGAGGACTATACGCCGGAAAAGATGAGTATTGCAGGCGAATTTCTTGTGATAGAAGGCGTATGTATAGGAGTGGAACTGTATACAGGATACATATTTCTGTCAGGTTTTGGACTGGCACTTGGTCTCATATTTCTCTATCTTATGATGAACAATCCAGGTGATTATATAGACAGTACAACAGGAGCATTTGATAAAAGGTATTTTGATAACTGGATACAGGAGAAATTTACCAAAGGAATCGAGTTTCATGTGATTGCTGTAGAACTGTTTATGCTGAAACAGATTAATAAGGTTTACGGAAGCAGTACAGGTGATCTGCTTCTGGTACAGATTGCAAGAGAACTGCAAAACATTACAGGTTCTGTACAGGTGTTCCGAACCACAGGAAACTGTTTTCTGATCATTACAGATTCATTGACAGAATACGAGAAAAACAGACAGGAGATTGAGAACTATTTCAAAGAACCTTTTGAAACTGACGGGGAAAAAATCACTTTTCCGGCAATCATCTGCGGGATTATCAACGGTGAAAAGATGGAGAAGGAAGATGTACTGCTGGCATATATCGAGTATCTGATATCTTTGGTAAAACGTGCAGATGAAACGGTAGTGATCCAGTCAGATGACAGGATTCTGGAGGGCTTCCGTTATGAAAAAGAGGTGGAGCATTTCCTGAAAACAGCAGTGGATAAAGACCTGTTTGAAGTGTACTATCAGCCGGTATTCTGGACAAAGGAAGATCGTTATATTACTCTTGAAGCTTTGAGCAGGCTGAAGCATCCCTGTATGGGAATGATCCCGCCGGATGTGTTTATCAGTATTGCAGAAAGGCAGGGGCTCATCGCACAGATCGGACTGCTTCAGTTCAGAAGGGTGTGCCGTTTTATTAAAGAGAATGAATATATGATGAAACAGATTAAGAATGTAAAGTTCAATTTGTCACCTTCCGAACTGTTAAAACCGGGACACAGTCAGCTTCTGATCGATATAGTGAAGGGGTATGAGCTTTCACCGAAATATTTTCAGTTTGAGATTACTGAGACAGTGGCAACTGAATACAGTGAAAGCTTCTGCAAAGCTGTGGAGGATTTTACGAATGCGGGAATCGGATTATGTCTGGATGATTTTGGTTCAGGGTATGCAAATCTGAATACAGTATTGAGACTTCCGTTTGATGTGGTGAAAATGGACAGATCTTTGTTAACAGGAATTACCTGTGATGAACAGGCTGCTGTTTTTTACCACAGTATTGTGACGGTTATGCAGAATATGGGATATATAATTGTAGCAGAAGGAGCAGAAACAGAAGAAGAGGTGAGTCTGCTGAGAGAGTGGGGTGTGGACATGGTCCAGGGATATTACTTCTCAAGACCACTTCCGGAGGCAGAGTTGCTGAGACTTTTCATGTTATAGGAAATTATTTCGTAATATACCTATAACATAAAAAGGTCCTCCGGACAGAATCGCACTGCGCCGGAGAGAAAGCAGGTGTTGTTCAATCAGATATAAATGATTGAACGACATCTGCTTTTTTGAATAATTTAAAAACAGAAATACAATACACTTATAAAGATGTTCTTGCATATTCTATGTGCTTCCTTTATAATGTAACGTATCATTGTTTTATCAAATTAAAGGGAAAGAGGATTAAAGAAATGAAAAAAATTTGGGACAAATGGACCAGGATTGCGTTGGTAAAGAGAATCCTGGTTGGCCTGATTCTGGGTGCGATTCTGGGAATTGCTGTACCGCAGGCAACAGGAATCGCAATTCTGGGTGATGTCTTTGTAAGTGCATTAAAGGCAATCGCACCTTTGCTGGTATTCTTCCTGGTTGTCAGTTCCCTGTGTAATGCAGGAAAATCTCATGGAGGAGTTATTAAGACAGTTATCATTCTTTATATGTTCAGTACAGTTCTGGCAGCAGTGATTGCAGTATTTGCGAGTATGGCATTTCCTGTAAAGATGACACTTGCAAATGCAGCAACAGATACAAGTGCACCACAGGGTATCGTTGAGGTATTAAATAACCTGCTTCTGAACGTAGTTGCCAACCCGGTATCTTCACTGGTAAATGCAAACTATGTAGGGATCCTGATGTGGGCTGTTCTTCTTGGGCTTGCTTTTCGTGCAGCTGATAAGATGACAAAGAAGGTTCTGGCTGATGTTGCAGATGGTATTTCCATGGTAGTAACCTGGATCATTAATCTTGCACCTTTTGGAATTTTTGGTCTGGTATTTAACACAGTATCTACAAACGGTCTGGATATCTTTACGACTTATGGAAAACTGTTGCTTCTTCTTGTAGGATGTATGCTGTTTATCTATTTTGTGACCAATCCGCTTCTGGTTTACTGGTGCATCCGCCAGAATCCATATCCGCTGATTTTCCAATGCCTGAAGAGAAGTGCGCTGACAGCTTTCTTTACAAGAAGTTCCGCAGCTAATATTCCGGTAAACATGAAAGTCTGTGAAGAGATGGGACTGGACAGAGATACTTATTCTGTAACCATTCCGCTTGGTGCAACTATTAATATGGATGGTGCGGCTATCACTATTACGGTTATGACAATGGCAACTGCATTTACTCTTGGTATTCATGTAGATATTCCGACAGCAATTATCCTGAGTCTTCTTGCAGCTCTGTCAGCATGTGGCGCTTCCGGTGTAGCCGGCGGATCACTTCTTCTGATCCCGATGGCATGCTCTCTGTTCGGAATTTCAGATGACATTTCCATGCAGGTTGTTGCAGTAGGATTTATCATTGGCGTAGTTCAGGATTCTGTAGAAACAGCTCTGAACTCTTCTTCAGATCTTCTGTTATCTGCTTCCGCAGAATTCAGACAGTGGAGACTGGAAGGGGAAGAGATTAAATTTAAATAAGATTGCAATGAGTGAAACGGTCGTCCGGTATGGACGGCCGTTCTTTTATGTTATAGGAAATTACTCTGTAATGTTCCTATAACATAAAAAAGCCCTTCGGGCAGGATCGCACTGCGACGGAGAGGAATTATGCCGCTGAAGCGACCCGCCACAGGCGAAGAATCCTGCAAGCAGGATTCTTTCATATAAGGCACAACTATAAAAATGATTGCTACATATTCGGGAATTTCTGTGCATACACTGTAAAAACAGCGTCTTCGGAGGCTTATCCGTGAAAGATTATATCGAGGAGCGGGCAGTGGAAATTGCAAATTATATTATTGATACAAAGGCAACGGTGCGTCAGGCGGCGAAGAAATTCGGGATTAGTAAGAGCACTGTACATATGGAAGTAACAATATAGAACGGTTCGTTTGGGTAATAGAATAAGAAAAACCAAGGAGGAACGAACCATGAAGGATTTGAAAACAAGAATTACGGAGAATGGCATTGATTATGTACTTGTCGGGGATTATTATATCCCAGACTTGAAGCTGCCGGAGGAAAAGCGATCTATCGGTAAGTGGGGACGAATGCACAGGGAGTATCTGAAAAAGCAGTGCTACGGTAGATATTCCAGTTTACTGCTGACCGGAAAACTTTGGAGCTATCTGGAGGATTTGGACGAACAAGCGGAGGAACGGTTTACGTGTATTGTTGATCAGATGAAAGCGGCTGAGGGAGTGACGGAGGAATTGAAGCGGAAAGATGCTATGCTTTGGGTACAACGGTGTAATAATATTAGAAACAGAGCAGAAGAAATTGTACTGAACGAAATGGTTTATATTTAGTATGGAGCAGTCAGCCGAAAGGCTGGCTGTTTTTCTTTTCCTAGCGACAGAAAATGATTGACAATGTTATAAGACTGTGGTAGTCTGAAAACAAGAACAGACTACTGTAGTCTTATAGGAGGCGAAACAAGTGACAGAGGAAAATATCAAACTTTTTGATTCGGAATTAAAGGTAATGGATGTTCTGTGGAAGGATGGTGACGTGCCAGCGAAATATGTTGCAGATACTTTAAACAGAGAAGTCGGCTGGAATAAAAACACAACGTATACATTGATTAAGCGGTGTATCAATAAAGGCGCGATTGAACGAACGGAACCGGGATTTATGTGCCATGCGCTTATAGCAAAAGAACAGGTACAGGATCTGGAAACAGATGAACTTATTGATAAGATATATGATGGATCTGTTGACAAGTTGTTTGCGGCACTTCTTGGCAGAAAAAAACTTTCTATGGAGCAGATTAAGAACCTGAAGCAGATCGTCAGTGAATTGGAATGAGGTGATGTATATGAGCCTGCTGCAAATGAGTTTTCTGGGAACGGTTATTATTTTACTTATTGTGGTATTAAGGGCTGTGCTTATCAACAGATTACCGAAGAAAACATTTTTGATTTTATGGTGGATTGCATTAATACGGTTATTAGTTCCATTTTCCATAAAATCAGTCACAAGTATTTATTCTCTGTTGCAGAGTATTTATTCTGATATAAACCCAGTGAGAACGGCGCAAACGACAACATTTTTACCCATTCATGGGAATATGCCTGAGATAGCAAATGGATTATCAGAGGCTATGGTACAGAGAACAGAATCCATTTCGATTTTGAGTGTAATATGGCTGGCAGGTCTGTTACTTTGTTTTGGATTTTTTGCGGTTTCCTATATAAAATGTTATCGGGAATTTCGATTTTCGCTGCCTGTTGAAAATGATATTTTGGAAGCATGGAAGGAAAAACATCCACTAAAAAGGAGTCTATCCATCCGGCAGACAGAAACCATAGCTGCACCACTTTCTTATGGTGTGATTCGCCCAGTTATTTTAATGCCGAAAAATACAGAATGGAAAAATATTTATCAGTTTCGTTATGTGTTGGAACATGAATATGTGCATATCAGACGGCTTGATATGCTTACAAAGCTGATAATGATTGCTGCAGTATGCATTCATTGGTTTAATCCTCTTGTGTGGGTAATGTATATTCTTTTTAACAGAGATTTGGAATTATCCTGTGACGAAACCGTAGTCCGTAGATTTGGAATGGATATAAAGTCGGTATATGCAACTGCTTTAATATCTATGGAAGAAAAAAAGAGCGGACTGACACCATTATGTAACAGTTTCAGTAAAAATGCGATTGAAGAGAGGATAAGAGCAATTATGAAGATAAAGAAGACATCTAAGTTTGCAGTAATTATAAGTGCAGTATTGGTAATTTGCGTGACAGGTGGATTTGCAACTTCCGCATCATCCTTGGAGAAAAAGACAGAGACAGCGCAAGAAAACGGTGAAACAACAGTTGCTTTAAACGAAGTGAATATCCGGGAAGATGAATCACTTTCAAGTTCGGATGTGGAATGGTGGACAGCAGAAGAGTATGCGAAATGGCTGGACGAGGAAAAAGAAGTTCTGCAGTCTATGATTGGTGAAAAAGCTTATACAGGCGGCGACGGATGGTTTGTATGGACACAGGAAAAGGTAGATGAGACGATTGCACTTTATGAGGATAATCTTCAAAAAATAAAAGATGGGATGAAGTTGTCGAAATCATCTGATGATGCAGTGGGAATTACAATGGCATATTCTCCGGAAAATATAGAATATGCGAAGCAGGAAGCAGAAACGGTCACCGAAAATAAAGACAGTAATGAAAATGTATTCAGCGAAGAACAGCTTTCTGAATATGCAAAAGCGGGAATAACTTACCAGAAAGAAACAGGATTTCTGATGTATGATGGAAAGACCATTGGATATTTCCGGGATGAGTTTAAGCCGGGTACTTATACAATAAGTTCCAAACGTGGAGGTACGCTTCGAGTTGAAGTGCAAAGGGAAAACTATGGCACCATCACAGACGTAAAGGCAGAACCGTTATCAGATGATTTTTGGTCAGAACCGGCAGTATTGGTTGAAAGTTCCGGCGGAGAAGCTGTAACTGCAGATGAAATGAAAGGATCTGTTTTTGAAGAAGGAGGAAGTGAGAACATAGCGGCTGATGACATGGGCGAATATAGCAGTGAAGAGGGAAAAGGTCTTAATATTGCTGTTCCACAGGAGTATGCTGATTATGGAGTATCTTGTGATGCTCAAGGAAACTGGGTTTATAATGGTAAGATTATAGCAGATTTATATGATGAGGGAAGGGGAATCTTTTCTAACAGCAACGGAACTATGTACATTGAAGTAACGAGAGACAAAAGTGGAAAGATCAGCAGCTTTCAAAAAGTAAGCAAAAATAGAATGCAGGAATTATTTACTGAATTTAATCCGGAAGCGGAAACATTTGATGGATATACTTCAGAGGCGAAACATTAAGTTAGTATTAAATGAAACGAGGACGATTAGGTGGGAAAAATATTGCTGGTATCATTCGAGGGAGCTGAGGAAGATTTGGTAAATTCTGTTATTTCTGTGTTAGATTCCGGCAGAGAGAAATTTCTTTTTCAGGAAATACAATTTCAATCGAAAATATGGCATAAGGGTATAGCGATTGATTTGAAACGGAGAGAAGTCGTTCGTGATAATAGAAAAATAGAATTAACTTACACCGAGTTTGAAATCCTGCAGTTATTAGCACAAAATCCAGGAAGAGTATTTAGTAAAGAACAGATTTATGATATAGTCTGGAAAGAATCCTATTTTGGCGATTACAATATAGTAATGAGCCATATCAGTCATATTCGTGAGAAAATAGAAGATGATCCGGGTAACCCGGTATATATTCAAACCGTCTGGGGTGTAGGATACAAGTTCAATGAGAAGGCAGGCAGCGAGTAAATTCGCTGCCTTTCCTTTACAGGGATGGATTCAGATTTTGCTGAGTTTTAAGATAATATTGCTCTGCTGATACAACCAGTCTGTGAATTCTGTCGGACTGGTTGCTCCTGCCTTTACAGCTTTCTTACGCTGCAGAGCTTCTTTCTTAAAAAGGTCAAACGCATTTTTCATTTCTTCCAGGCGTTCAATCGGAAAATTAGCAGTTTTTTGGGACTTATTGATTTTATTACGCCAATTCTGGCATTCATTTTTATAAAGCAGATCATAGTTATTTTCTCTGGCTCGTTCATCAAACTCCCTTTTGTTTTGAAGTGCCTGTGCTTTACGGCACTTATCACTGCACAGTTCATAACGCTGGCTTTTTGCCAGAAAATATTTTCCACAGACTTTGCACTGACGGAAACAAAGGCCCCAGTCATTCAGTCGATTCAAGTAATAAGTGATAAGCGGATAAAAAGAGCTATAGGCAGCTACGCATTCTGTTCTGCGCCTATTATCCGGAAACCAAAGTTCAAGTCGAGTGATTTCAGCAGGAGTGTTGCGGAAATAAAGACTGCCAGTATGAAAACGTTCTGGTTTTCCGGTATCAGAATTAAAATTCATGACATTTTCTGTTTGGAATGCCTGAGTCAAAATTTGGATTTTTTCTATAAAACGATCACAGGCAGTATTACGGTCACGATATTCCCTTGTAACAAGATATTCATTCCAAATACGGAATGTAGCATACATTCTCACCGGATCACCGGTGAGATATTTTTTTGCCAGAAAATCACCAGCAGTCTGTTCCAGTGCAGGCTGTTTCCAACGGTTAGTGTGCAATGCATCACGTAGGGGAGCAAGTCCATATATATTCCAGTTCTTTTCTTTATCATATTCAAAATCTATCAGAAAACGTCCTAGAGGACGTGTTATATCATATATGACATCGTTATCTTTATTTCCGTCCAGTCGAAAACGGATTTGCTGTTCCGTTCCGATTAAAATTCGCTCCTTCATTTTGTCTCTATCCAATGCCAGAACGAAGAGGATGTGGTCGTAGCAAGGTTCTTGCCTTATAAATTGATAAGCCATTTCTATTTGCTCCTGTTTTGTATGGTAATTTTAAAAAATATAATATTAGTTACATTTATGGTATCGCGAAAGTATTGAAAAGTCAAGATGAGATTGATAAGATACGATTGAATGGTAATTTCGTACTATGCAGTGTACTTTGACAACTTTATGACCGTCTAACCTGAGATAAACCGCCATGACCTTCGATAAAAGAAGTGAGCGCATCCGAATGGATGACGTGTTGTATGCCTTGACAGCAGTATGACTCAGGAAACAGGAAAGAGAAAACGGCAATGAGAAGCTAAAAAAATGAGATCAAAAATGGAGGAACAACATGAGTGAAAATAAGAGATTAAACAATTATGATGAACTGCCTCTTGTACTGGATGTGGCTGATATTCAGCGGATTATGGGGATTTCCAGAGTAACGGCTTATGAACTGGTTCATACACCCGGTTTTCCGGCATTTCGAAGCGGCAGATTAATTAAGGTTAGTAAAATTGCTTTTTTCGAATGGATGGCAAAGGGGAATGGAAGGGTGCCGGAGAATAGTAACTAAATCTGGAGCAGAGCGGAGAGCGAAGTCTTTTGTGCAGGTTAAGGGCGGCAGCCATTGCCCAGTGAGTTGATGCGTGCGTCTACTCGTACTGGGTATTACCTGACGCAAATTCACGCAGGTTTGCAGCTTCGCTGCCTTATTTAATTTGGAAAAACGTGAAAAAGGAGGGCAAGAAAATTATTGAAAGCAACAAGACACAATGGACGCTCCGGGAAAAATGGCACTTATAATCCCAGGCATAATGATCGCCGTTTCGACTTGGAAAACAGTGAACATATTGATGCTGGAAGAGTCAGAGAAAATATTTACTGGGACTGTTACCGTGGCTATACCACAATGCAGAACAGGGAAGAAGATTCTCAGGATATCAGTTTTGAGAAAATTGAATGTACTTTTTATCAGGAACATTATGGAAAATATATAGAAGCGCAGAATGAAAGAAATGCAAGAACCCGTCATACAGAGCGTAACCGATCTGTGGAAGATTTACTAAAGAACAATAAAACCTGTCCAGAGGAAACTATTTTTCAAATAGGAACAGTAGAAGAATCTGTTTCCTATGAAATATTACTTGCGGTCGTACAGGACTTTACAAAGCAGTTCACAAATCGGTTCGGTTCTCATGTCCATATTCTGGACTGGGCACTGCATTTGGACGAAGGAACGCCGCACATTCATGAACGTCATGTTTTTGATTGTGAGAATAAGTACGGGGAAATCTGTCCCCAGCAGGAAAAAGCACTGGAAGAATTAGGGATTGCACTTCCAAAACCGGATAAACCTAAAGGCCGCAATAATAATCGAAAGCAGACTTTTGATGCTATTTGCCGGACAATGCTTTTTGATATAACTCGAAAATACGGGTTGCATCTGGAAGAAGAACCGTCTTATGGAGGGCGAGATTATCTTGAAAAGCAGGATTATATCCTGTTTAAGCAAAAGGAACAGATGAAAAACCAGACAGAAATACTGGATACACTTACTTTGAAAATTGAAGAAGTAGAAGCTTTGATCGATGAAGTTTCAGATATTGCTTACGACAAAGCTGTGGAGGTTGTGACGGATGAGGTCAGAGTGGAAACCCATAAAGAAGACATTCGTCTGGTAGAACAGTCAAAGGCGTGGGTGCTTTCCCCTGAGCGCAAGGCTTCCCAAAAAGAAAGAACTTATGCTGTAAGTCGATTGGACGGAGTAATTACCAAAATTACAAAAGCTATGCAGACAGCAGTTAAAACAATCCAGACCACGCTGATAAAACCGGAAGTCAAAAAGGTGAATACCGAACAGATTAAGAAAAAAGCCAGAAGTTCCATTCTGGATAGGCTGGCAAAAGCAAAAATTACTGCGGAACAGGAGAACCGAGAGCGATGGGAACACGAAGGAAGAACTAAATTGGGAAGGAACGATATGGAGTTGTGATGTAAAGAAAAGAGGAAAAGGATGAATATATTTGAAGCAGTTAAACAGTCTGTGACTACCCGGCAGGCTGCAGAAAGCTATGGAATACGGGTAAACAAGAATGGAATGGCGGTCTGTCCATTTCACCGTGACAAGAATCCAAGCATGAAAGTGGACAGGCGTTTTCATTGTTTCGGATGTCAGGCAGATGGGGATGTGATTGATTTTACGGCACACTTGTACAATTTAAAACCAAAAGAGGCGGCAGAGAAATTGGCAAGAGATTTTTCTATACATTATGAGAACATGGGGCACAGCCCGCCACAGAGAAAACAAATCAAACGACAGCTAACACAGGAACAGAGGTATCTGCAGGCAGAAAATAGATATTTCCGTGCACTGGCAGATTACCTGCATTTGTTGAAACAGTGGAAAGAAGAGTGTGCTCCGAAACAGGTGGAAGATGTCTGGCATCCGCTGTTTATGGAGGCATTGGAAAAAATATCAGAAACAGAGTACCTGTTGGATACATTATTATCAGGCACATTAGAAGAACGAGTTGCCGTAGTGGTGGCTCATGGGAAGGAGGTGACAGCGATTGAACAGAGAATTTCAGACTTTATCACCACAGACACGACAGGAATTGTGCGAAGTAATGGATATAATGGAAACGGAGTTGACAGTAGAGGAAATCAGAGAACAACTGGAAATGACACAGAAGGGTGCTGTGAAAAACAATCGGCATAACTGTAAGCTAATTTTAGAACATGATCCTCTGTTAAAAGATGTATTCCGGCACAATATTTTGACTGAGCAGACAGACATTGTAAAACCCGTGTGGTGGGAACGGATAAGCCCGGCATTCACAGATATGGATTTGAACTATATTATGCTTTATTTGGAAGAGACTTACGGTCTGACGATGGATAAGATTGTGCAGAAAAGTATTGTCCATCAGGCAGATCGGAACAAATATCACCCTGTCCGGGATTATTTGAACAGTCTGCAATGGGATGGGCAGGAACGTATCCGCTATGTGCTGCATCATTTTCTTGGTGCACCTGTGGATGAGTTGACCTATGAAAGTATGAAAATGTTTTTGCTGGGAGCTATTGCCCGTGCGTTCCGCCCCGGAATTAAGTTTGAATATATGCTCTGTCTGGTCGGGGGTCAGGGCGTGGGAAAATCTACATTTTTTCGTTTCATGGCAGTAAAGGATGACTGGTTCACTGATGACATCGGCAAACTGGATTCGGAAAAAGTTTATTGTCAGCTTCGTGGTCATTGGATGATTGAAATGTCTGAAATGGTCGCAACGGCACGCTCTAAGAGTATTGAGGAAACAAAGAGCTTTCTGAGCAGGCAGAAAGAGACTTATCGGGATTCTTATGCAGTATATGCTCTTGATCGTCCGAGGCAATGTGTATTTGGAGGAACATCCAATATTAAGCGATTCCTGCCGTTTGACCGTACCGGAAATCGAAGATTCGTTCCGGTTCAGACGAACCGGGCAGAGATGGAGGTTCATATCCTCGAAAATGAGAAGGAATCCAGACAGTATATTGATCAGGTGTGGGCGGAAGCAATGATGTTGTACCGTAATGGAAATTTTAAACTGGCGTTTTCAAAGGAAACAGAAACACAGCTTGATAAACTGCGGCAGGAGTTCATGGCGGATGATACGGAAGCCGGAATGATACAGGCATGGCTGGATGAACATGAAGACAGAAAAGTCTGTTCATTGATGCTTTTTAAAGAGGCACTGGACAATCCTTATGTAAAGCCGAAGAAGGCGGAGACAGACCGCATCTGTGAAATCATGAATACAAGCATTGTGGGTTGGAAACAGGGGACGATGACAAGATTCAAGGATTACGGTACACAGCGTTCGTGGGTATGTGTAAACGAAAACTGTAAACGAGACGCAAAAGACTTAAAAAATGAAAATGACTGGCATCCGATTACTGAGAAGGAAGCCCGGCAGGTGGAGTTACCTTTCCAGTAAAATGCCAGTCAGGTTTACGGTAGTTGGCGTGTTGTTTACACTTTTTTCTATGGATATTGCTTTGACTTGTAGAATTTGTAAACAGTAAACAGATATATAAGAGTAATTTGGTATTGAGGAAAGAAAACTGAAAAAACAAAAAGAATTAGATTTTTTGGAGTTTGTTTACAGCGGTGGTTTACAACAGGGATGCCCCTTTGACCGGCATCTATTTAAGTTGAACAGGAATGGCATTTGGCAGGACTATTTCAAAAAACATTTTCATAGTTATGGACAAAGACATACGGGAGGAGGTGGAAATTCCGCTATGAAAAAGAGAAAACTTAATTATCGATTCCATAATCCAAACACTGCGGAAGTAACCGCCGACTATCTGTTAAAGATATTGATTGAAGCAAATGCAAGTAAGGTGGAACAGGCAATACAAGAAGCAGCGGATGAGCTTCCCGAGCAGATGAATGGTACAGAAGGGCACTCTACATAGGAATGTAGGGTGTCTTTTGAGCTGTGTGTGGAGAGAGGAATAAAAGTGTCATAAAGAAAAACAAGGGTAGATATAGACAAATAAATTTGATATAATTAGCTTGATAAAGTATACGGAGGTGAAAAGTATGGAAAAGAACAAATTAAATATTTTGAATAAAATTTTTTCTCGTAGTACTTTTCGCAACTGTTTTGATAATGGATATGATAAAACATACAGTCAAGTTGTTAGAAGATACGTCGATAATGGTACAGGAAAGCAAAATTCAGAATTGATAAGTCAAATTTATAATGTATTAAGAGAAGGTTATAGAAACGAATATTATTATAAAAATACATTGTTGAATAAATTATTATTAGGCATACATAGTGTGAATACGACAACCGCATTAACGGAAATTCCTATTGCAAAGTCTAAAGCAGATTTTGTTTTGATTAATGGTAAAGCAGTTGTGTATGAAATAAAAACGGAATTGGATAATTTTGATAGATTGGAAAATCAAATAAATGATTATTATAAGGCATTTGATCATGTAGCGGTTGTTACTTGCAAAGAAAATCTTCAGGTATTGAAGAAAAAGATAGAAATGATTGGAAAACCTGTTGGTATTTACATTTTGCAAAAACGTGGAACTATAACAACAATACAAAAGCCACAGGCATATAGCGTAGAGTTAGATGCTGAAATTCTTTTTAAGATATTGAGAAAACAAGAATACGAAGAAATCCTTTTTAATAAATATAAACATTTGCCGGATGTTTCAGAATTTAAATACTATTCAGAGTGTAAAAAAATGTTTTTAGAGATACCATTAGAAGAAGCATATTTATCAGTTTTGAAGCTTTTAAAAAAGAGAAGTCAAATTATAAAAGACGAATTTAGTAAGATTCCTTATGAACTAAAATTTTTGGCATATTTTATGAATTTGAAATCTGATGATTATAAAAAGATAACGAAATTTTTGAATGAATCCTATGGAGGTGTGTAAAATGTATTTTCCGTATTTACGTGGAAGACAATTTGAGTTAATTGCTTTGCGAGAATTGCTGGAAGGAAAACGTATTAGCGAAAAAGTTATTCCGATAATAGAACCGGTGAAACCATCTTCAACATTATTAAAAACATTAGAAACATTTGTTAAAAATGATAGAGAAATTGCGGTAGTATTTAATCCAACAGTGGGGGATTTCGCAAAAAAGTTGAAGGAAATGCGTGAAGAAGATTCCAAGGTTGCTAATGAAATGTATGATTTACTAACCCAAAATGATAAAGTGATTAAGTCTTATATCATGGATCGTGGTATTTTATCTGAAATAAAAAGTGAAGCATCTAAGAATAAATATCTTATTATAAATTTGAATAGGGATTGCTTGGATGACTTTTTGGATGCATACGAAGATACATTACCACGATTTACGTTAATTCCGGATGATAGAGCTTTTAGACGAGTAATTCCAGATTCAAAAGTTTTATTTGAAGATAACTTTAATAAGCAATCCAGAAATATTGATTATATAGACAATCAGGATGAATTCTTTTCAGATAGTCATTTATATTATCAGAATGAAAATTATGTTGGATTTGCAGATTATTCTGTTGTTGGAGAAGAATTTAATGAATCAGGATTTGCTCCGGTTGCAGTAGCGATTCATGTTGTTTATTTTGATAAAAAAAAGGAATTGCGGATACATCATTTTGTTTCTGATTCAAATGAGGGAATCGAAGACCCGGGTGGAAAATTTGGTGAAGCACTGGAAAAATTAGTTTACTGGTGTGACGAAAATAATGTACAGAATACATTAGGTTTACAAGGGTTTTATGATTGTTATAGTTCTGGAAAATATCCAGGTTTAGGAACAGTTAAGAAATATTCTATTATGCATCATATTGAGTTGGTCAGCAATTTCTTGGGAGGAAAATAATAATGCAGATTGGATTAGAATGCTTTTTGGATGAGCAGCTCAGTTCAATGATTGCAAGTGAAAATCGACATGGTGATTGCGAAATCCAACATAAAACGGATTGTATTATTTATGATACGGAAGAAGATCATTATTTAGAAGAGTATCTGGAAGAAATTATGGATGCTTTTACGGTAGCTAAACATCTTAAAGTTACCGAGTCAGATGTAAGGGCAGATTATTTAAAGAATTTTTTGAGTAAATGGAAAGTGTTTTCTGTTACAGGGGACGATATACAGCAGATCATTACAGCTATTTGTAGTGAACGGTATCAAGATGAACCAGAGTTATTTGACGAGAAGGTTACAATACGAGAATTCTTTTCGGCGGATACAATGGAACAACAATGTATCCTAAAAACTTATAATTGGGATGATTTTTGTTATAATATCAAGCATGTAAATAGATTTCATTCTCAGCAAGTTAATTTTGATCAATTAGAGAATTTGTTAAAAAACATGGTCATTGATATTCCGAAAGGTACTTTAAAATTATTTCGTTCAAGAATATGCGATGAGGATAGTTATACTTCTGGATATTCTACGAGAAAAATGGGAGTGCCACCAGTAGCATTAACAACGGCTGGACGAACAAATTCAGAAGGTATTCAATGCTTGTATCTGGCAGGTGATGAGGAAACCACCTTTCATGAAGTAAGAGCAAGGGATTATGATCATGTATCTGTCGGAGAGTTTATTCAAACAAAAGATTTGCGAATAGTGGATTTGAGTTTGTTTGATAAAATAGGTCCTTTTTCTATCCCTGATTTTGATATGACATGGTTTGCAATTAACATTGAAATCATTCGAAAAATTGGAGATGAGGTTGCAAAACCGATGCGACGATTTGACCGTGCATTGGATTATGTGCCAACGCAGTATATTTGTGATTATATCAAGCACTTAGGATATGATGGAATAAAATTTAAAAGTACGTTGGTTGATGGTGGAACAAATTATGCTATTTTTAATGAAAAGAAATTTGAATGTACGAATGTAAAGGTTGTTCAAATAGGAAACATTGATTATAATTGGAGTCCATTATAAGTATAAGGTTAAAGGCAAGGGAAAATGTGAAAGTTATCTCTTGCTTTTTTTACTTGTTTTGCTATAATAAAGTTGTAACAGAACGACTTAAATATAACAGAAAGGCACTGAATATGAATATAGCAGCTTACTGCCGTGTCTCCACTGATAAAGCCGACCAGCTCAACAGTCTGGAAGCTCAAAAGCAATTTTTTTCTGAGTACACCCAGCGTACTGGTGACAACTTAGTTAGATTATATGCAGATGAGGGTATTTCAGGCACGAAAATAAAAAATCGAAAAGAATTTTTACGCATGATGGCTGATGCTGAACATGGACTATTTGATATGGTAGTAGTAAAGGACATCTCTCGCTTTGCCAGAAATACTGTAGACCTTCTGCAGAATGTCCGCAAACTGAAAGCATTAGGAATCGAGACACAGTTTTTGACGGCCAACATGACCAGCATGGGAAACAGTGAATTTGTTCTGACAATCTTCGGTGCATTGGCGCAGGAAGAAAGTGCCAATACTTCAAAGCGTGTGAAATTCGGCAAGAAAATGAATGCTGAAAAAGGACGAGTTCCGAATATTGTGTACGGATATGATAAAACCATTGGAGATTACTTTAATTTGGCAATCAACGAGGAAGAAGCAGCTGTTATCAGGCAGATTTATAAATGGTATATCGAAGAAGGATATGGTGCCGCCAAGATTGCAAACATGCTGAATGCGAAAGGTATCCGAACAAAGCGTAATTGTCAGTGGAGCCAGAATGCGACGTGCCGGATTTTAACGAATGAACTTTATACCGGAAAAATTATCAACGGCAAGCAGGAAGTAGCTGACTTCCTGACTGGACAGAGAACGGAAAAAGACGAGACGGAGTGGATGGTAACAGAACGTCCGGAACTGCGGATTATTGAGCCGGAAATGTATGAAAAGGCACAGGAGATTTTGGAGTGCAGAAGCAAGACTTTTAAATTAACAAAGGAACGGCAGAGCAATAAGTATTTGTTTTCTACTCTGATTAAATGTAAGGAATGTGGCTGGTCATTTCGACGAACTGTTCGTACTTATAAGAATACTTATATTCGCTGGGTATGTTCCGGTCATAATGGACGTGGGGCGGATAGCTGCCCGAATGCTCAGACAGTGGACGAGGAAGAGTTGATTGAAGTTCTGTCCGAATACTTTTCCGAGCTGCTGAAAGCAAAGAAAAATGTAATTCGTCACGTAACAGGCGAATTCCAGAGGGTTTACAAAGCCAAGGATGAGAACCTGAATTACGAAAAGGAATTGAACGCACAGCTTCACAAGCTTAAAAAAATGCGTCAGAAATACATGGATATGTACACCGATGACCTCATTACACGTGAGGAACTGAATGAAAAAATCGGCGGCACAAAACAGGAAATCGAGCGTCTGGAGAATGAGTTGAAAATGGTTGCTTATCACCTGACAAAAGGTGAACAACTGGAAACAATCTTGAATCGCACGTTTAAAGAGATTGAAGATATTTCCGATGTTCACCAGATGACCAATGCACAGCTTAAACGGATTATCCAGAAAATTGAAGTAGACAAGGATGGTAACGTAGATATTTACTTACGAATCTTCGGTGATTTAGGCTTAGATGAAACCGTTCTAATTAGTGACAACCAAACATAAGGACTGCACTGACCGTCTCAGTCAGCTCAATCCGGGACTGGCATGTGAAGTGAGACAGGTTCTGGATGTGAACAAGCAGGAGCGGCATATCAGAGGTGGGCTCGCTACAAGAGAAAAATATTTACATCAGCATTAGAGCGTAAAAGAAGCTGCTGTCGGATATGACAGTAGCTTTTTTCAGGTGTTTTTTGTATAATAAAATGCTGTAAAGGCTTTGCAAAAACATAAGGGAGGATAAGAAGATGGCATTAATGGAAGTGAACTTCTTTTCAAAAGCACTGATGCGTCCGGTAACGATGAATGTAATCCTGCCGGCTGATAAAGTGTTTTTTGGAGAAGAAACAGAAGAAGAGAACAAACCGTTTAAGACTTTGTATCTGCTTCACGGAGTAATGGGAAATTACACAGACTGGGTAACAGGAACATGTATTAAGCGATGGGCAGAAGAAAAGAATCTGGCAGTAGTTATGCCTTCCGGAGCAAATATGTTCTATATGGATCATCCGAATGCAAATGAAAACTACAGTGAATTTATCGGAAAAGAACTTGTAAAGATCACACGAAGAATGTTTCCGTTATCCCACAAAAAAGAAGATACATTTATCGCCGGGTTATCTATGGGAGGATACGGTGCAATCCGAAATGGTCTGAAATACCATGATACATTCGGATATATCGCAGGCCTTTCTTCAGCCATGATACTTGAAAAAATGGGGACAGCAGATGACAGTTCTCCTATGTTCTTTGAGAAAAAAAGTTTTCTGGAGAGTGTATTTGGAGATCTGTCCCGGATCAAAGACTGTGAGATCAATCCGGAATGGATTGCCGAAAATATGAAAAAAGATGGAATCCCATTTCCGCATATGTACCTTGCCTGTGGACTGGATGATCCGCTTCTTCCTCCGAACCGTAAGTTCAGAGATACCATGCAGAAACTGGGTGTGGATGTAACTTACGAGGAAGGTCCGGGAGCACATGAGTGGGATTTCTGGAATCGTTATATTAAGAAAGTCCTGGACTGGCTACCTCTTGATAAGGACAGCAAAGAAGGGATGAACAGTGGGAATGTAGGACTGTAAATGAGAGAGTTGCAACAGATGGATATGAAATCTGTTGTGGCTCTTTTTATTTCTGTTGCAGGAAATTACTCCGTAATGTTCCTGTAACAGAATAAAGTTATATGGGCAGGACTCCTTCTTATACGTTACTGTTCACTCCGTTCACAGTAACTTAGCCAAAATTCATTCCAGATTGCCTGCGGCAATGGAATTTTGGCTTGTATGTCTCGGGATTTTGGCATATTCATGCCAAAACACCTCGCGGGATAGTGGTATGTGAACAGTAACTCTTATACAAAATTATCATAGCAATTCTGCAGAAAATATATTGAATATCAGACAGAAGTTGTGTATAATGAAAAAGCAAAATAAAGTATATTATTTTAGAAAAAGGTAAAATAAAAACCTGAAATCATAAACTGTGGAGGTAAAAATGACTAAGCTTGTAATCAATCCATCAAAGAAACAGAGCAAAATCAACAAGGAGATCTATGGACATTTCTCAGAGCATCTGGGAAGATGTATCTACGAAGGAATCTATGTAGGTGAGGATTCCACGATTCCGAACAAGAACGGAATGCGTACAGACGTAGTAGAAGCACTGAAGCATATCAGGATTCCGGTACTTCGCTGGCCGGGCGGATGTTTCGCAGATGAATACCACTGGAAAGACGGTATCGGACCAAAGGAAACACGTAAAAAAATGATTAACACACACTGGGGCGGTGTGGTAGAGGATAACAGCTTTGGTACACATGAATTTTTTGAACTCTGTGAGCAGCTTGGCTGCGAAGCTTATGTTAATGGTAACCTGGGAAGCGGAACAGTTCAGGAAATGTCTGAATGGGTAGAATATATCACATTCGAGGGTGTTTCTCCGATGGCTGACCTCCGTAAGAAAAACGGACATGAGAAACCATGGAAACTGGATTTCTTTGGAGTTGGAAATGAAAACTGGGGATGCGGCGGAAATATGAATCCTGACTTCTATGCAAATGAATACCGCCGTTATCAGACTTATGTCCGCAATTATCATCCGGATCACCCAATCCACAAAGTCTGCTGCGGTGCCAATGTAGATGATTATGAGTGGACTTCCGAAGTATTAAAGACTACACATAATCATTGCCTGAAAGAACTTCACGGAAATATGGATGGTCTTTCTCTTCATTATTATGTACATCCGGAAGGATGGGAGATCAAGGGAAGTGCTACAGATTTTGATGATAAGGTATGGTATAAGAGTCTGAATAAAGCGCTCTTTATGGAAACTTTGATCGAGCGTCACGGACATATCATGGACGAATATGATCCAGAGAAAAAAATCGGCATGATCGTTGATGAATGGGGCGCATGGTACACAGTAGAACCAGGAACAAACCCGGGATTCCTGTATCAGCAGAACACAATGAGAGATGCCCTGATCGCAGGTATCACTTTGAATATCTTTAACAAACACAGCGACAGAGTAAAGATGGCAAACCTTGCACAGATCGTAAATGTGCTTCAGTCTGTGATTCTTACTGACGGTGCTGATATGATTCTGACACCAACTTATCATGTATTTGATATGTATAAATATCATCAGGATGCAATGCTTGTAGACAGTTCTGTTGAAACAGAAACTATTGGTGTGGAAGACGAATGGCAGGTACCGAACCTGACAGAATCCGTATCTGTAGCAGAAGACGGAGCTGTACATATCACACTGACAAACCTGTCTCTGGATAAAGATTATGAAATCAGAACTATCCTTACAGATTACCAGGTAAATGAAGTTAAAGGTGAGATTGTACACGGTGAAATGCACGAAATGAATACCTTCGAAACACCGGATCAGGTTCGTGTAAAAGAATTTAACGAAGTGGAAAAAACAGCAGAGGGAATTAAATTTACAATTCCTAAATGCAGTGTTCTCCATCTGGAAGTAAGATAATTACAGTATTTTTAAACAGATAAAATGGAAGATTAATAAACTTTACAAATTCACAGAAAATGCCGCTTCTGACAAAACAGGCAGGTATTTTCTGTGAACATTTATAATGGAAACAAAAAGGAGACTAAGGTATGAACGGGAAGCTGCGTGTGTGCAGGAAATGTCTGCCCGGACAGAAGAATGAAGAAGCTTTTTATGAGGATCTGTCACGCTATATTCAGCGTATGGATGAAGAGCTGAAAGTAGATCAGCAGACCTATGAGAAAAGGCTTGGCATATGCAGTTCCTGTGAACGATTAATGAGTGGGATGTGCAGGCTCTGCGGATGCTTTGTGGAACTGCGGGCTGTACAGAAGGTGCGAAAATGTCCGGATCTGCCGGCAAAATGGGAGGCGCAGAAATGAAAGAAGGTTTAAAGAGCAGTTTGCTGAATAAGGTAAAAGTAACGGATAAATTCTGGCGAGGATATCAGGAACTGGTAATGGATACAGTAATTCCTTATCAGGAGAAAATATTAAATGATGAGATTCCGGGAGTGGAAAAGAGCCATGCATTGGCAAACTTCCGTATTGCAGCGGGACTGGAAGAGGGTGAATTTTACGGAATGGTTTTCCAGGACAGTGATGTTGCCAAATGGCTGGAAGGTGTAGCGTATGCACTGGAAGTCCGACCGGATGCTGAACTGGAAGAACGTGCAGATAAGGTTATTGAAATCATTGAAAAAGCGCAGCAGGATGACGGTTATCTGAATACTTTTTTCACGATCAAAGAGCCGGAACACCGCTGGCAGAACTTACAGGAATGCCATGAATTATACTGTGCCGGACATATGATGGAAGCAGCGGCGGCTTACTATGAGGTGACTGGAAAAGACCGTCTGCTTCATGTAATGGAGCGCATGGCAGAACATATCGGGAAACGTTTTGGAACAGAAGAAGGTAAAGAACCGGGCATTCCGGGACATCAGGAAATCGAGCTGGGACTTCTGCGTCTCTATGAAGTAACAGGAAAAGAAAATTACAAAGACCTTGCCAGATATTTCATTGAACAGCGTGGAAAAGATCCGGATTACTTTGTCAAAGAGAGGAAAAAAAGAGGCTGGGTTCACTTTGATATGGATGTGAATAACAGAGAATATAACCAGGCACATGCTACTGTCTATGAGCAGAAAGAAGCAGTAGGACACAGTGTCCGTGCAGTTTACATGTATACTGCCATGGCAGAACTGGCTTCTCTTTACAAAGATGAAAAACTCTATCAGGCATGCTGTGATCTCTGGGAGAACATGACTCAGAAGAGAATGTATATCACCGGAGGAATCGGCAGTACCGTAGACGGCGAGGCATTTACCATTGATTATGATCTGCCGAATGACACCGTTTATGCGGAAACCTGTGCATCCATCGGGCTGGTATTTTTTGCAAGAAAGATGCTTGATAATGTGATGGATGGACGCTATGCAGATGTGATGGAACGAGCACTTTATAATGGGATCATCAGCGGAATGCAGCTTGACGGAAAGAGATTTTTCTATGTAAATCCACTGGAAACAGAACCTGGAGTCAGCGGAAAATTATATGGATATAAGCATGTTCTGCCGGAGCGTCCGGGCTGGTATACATGTGCATGTTGTCCTCCCAATGTAGTGCGTCTGCTGATGTCTCTTGGCAAATATCTGTGGAGTGAGACTGAAGAGGGAGTTTATTCTCATATCCCGGCAGGCACAGAAGCACACTTTGATAAGATGGATGTAACTGTAGAAAGCAACTATCCGTGGGATGGCAGAGTGACCTATCATATAACCGGAAAAACAGAGGAAGAGACTATCCTGGGAATCCATATCCCATCCTGGGTACGTCCGGGTTCTGTTCAGGTACGTATAAATGGAAAAGAGAAGAATATCACTGCAGATGTGGAAAAAGGATATCTGATCCTTAAGAGAGTGTGGGAAAATGATGAAGTAGAACTTGTTTTTCCGATGAAGATCCGCAAGATTTATGCAAACCTTAAAGTAAGGGAAGATGCCGGCTGTGTAGCATTTATGCGCGGGCCGATCGTTTATTGTTTCGAGGGTGTGGACAATCCGGGCCTGCTTCAGTCTTACCACATCTTTGAAGATGCAAAGATGGAAGAGGAAGTCTGCAAAGAAGGCCTGCTGGAAGGCTGCGTCCTGCTTAAGATCAAAGCACGTAAGCTGGAAACAGTGGGAGATTCTCTGTACAGTGATATTGCACCGGTGAGAACGCTGACAACACTGACAGCAGTGCCGTATTACACATGGGGCAACCGCGGAGAAAATCAGATGAGAGTCTGGATGCGCGGAGAATAACCGGAGAATCAGATGAAATGTAAAACAAAAGCAAGGAACTATGTGGCAAAACACATCGGTTCTTTGCTTTTTGCTGTTTTCAGATATTCTGTAAAATTATACATTTGGAGTATAATGCACTTTCACATTAATATCCTGATTATAGTTTCCGAAATCTTTTCCGAAGAGTGTCAGACCGCCAATATTCTGAGATGGTTCATCCACCTGGAAACGGAATACCATATCATCCTGAGAGGTAAAAGTGAGCTGCTGTGTATTCACATCAGAGATCTTTAATCCATCGATAAAAGTACCGTGACGGTCAATGACAAGCATCTTCAGAAGACCATACTGATTCCAGTTCGGGAACCACCAGTCGGGAGTGAACATACCGTGGACATCACCGAAATCTCCGGGGCTTGTCCAGGTTCCGACCTTTGTATTATTCAGGAAAAAGGAAATATCAGAAGGCCAGTCACTGTTGACTCCGGGAGCTTCTGAACTGATTTCAAAGGAGAGTGTCAGCCGGTCAATCTTCTGTCCCGGAGGCAGCATATTTGGAATGCGGTAATCAATAAATCCCCGTCCAAACCATAAAATCTTTGCATCTACATGGCTCGGATGAGCAAAATAACGAGGATCATCTACCTCACCGATGAGATTATCGGTAGTAGACAGCCCACAGGTTGGATAGACAGAATAATTAAAGTAGTTGCCGATCGGAATGTCAATAGAGTAACTATCCTCAGCCGGGCTGTCATTGTTAGAGGCAATATCAACCAGGATCTTGTCAACATTAATGCGACAGACCTTCTGGTTTCCGTGGCCGGAATGCTCCGGAAGAATTGCGAGAATTCCGGCTTCTTCGAGTTTCTTTACATGGCTGGTCAGGGCACCGTTGGTAATCCCCAGACTGGAAGCCAGTTCATTCATATTCATTTCCTGATGCTCAAGGAGAGTCTGGATCAGCCGTATGCGAATGTCAGAACCAAGAGCTTTGAAGACAGGGACCGCCTGCTCCAGACTTTTAATATATAACATAACGGATTTCCCTTTCTGTTAAAAATGATTTTACAGCGTTTACGGTAGATTATAACGAATCTGCAAAAAATGTGCAACGAAAAGAAAAAAATATAGTTGATATTTTCTGAAAAATGCAGTACAATTTTAAATACATAAAAAATAATTTATATAAATCTAAAATAAAAACAGACAGGGGGACACACAATGAGTGAAGAACTTAAGTATAATGAGCCATGGATTCTGCAGAGAGCAGATCCATATGTTTATCGCCACACAGACGGAAACTATTATTTTACAGCATCCATACCGGCCTATGACCGGATTGTACTGAGAAGAAGCGAAACTCTGGCAGGACTGAAAGATGCGGAAGAAGTGACAGTCTGGGAGAAACACAAAGAAGGAATCATGAGCGAACATATCTGGGCGCCGGAGCTTCATTATCTGGACGGAAAATGGTACATCTATTTTGCGGGCGGAGATAAAGATGATATCTGGGCAATCCGCCCTTATGTGCTGGAATGTGCAGATACAGATCCGCTTACAGGAGCCTGGACAGAGAAAGGCAAAATGGGACGTGCGGATGCAGATGAATTTTCTTTTGAAGCTTTCTCTCTGGATGCAACAGTATTTGAAAACAAAGGAAAACATTACTATGTATGGGCTGAGAAGGTAGGGGTCGGCAAGCAGATTTCCAACCTTTATATTGGCGAAATGGAAACTCCGTATAAACTGAAAACCGTTCAGGTACTTCTCACTTCACCGGATTATGACTGGGAAAGAGTTGGTTTCTGGGTGAATGAAGGACCGGCAGTTATTCATCATGACGGCAGGATTTATCTTACCTATTCTGCATCTGAGACAGGTGCTGCATACTGCATGGGAATGCTTACAGCAGATGAAGATTCTGATCTTCTTGACCCGAAATCCTGGACAAAAGAACGTTATCCGGTTCTTCGTACAGATGAGTCCAGAGGAATCTATGGACCGGGGCATAATTCCTTCACTGAAGACGAAGAAGGAAATCCGGTCATGGTTTATCATGCGAGAACAGAAGCAGAGATTGAAGGGAATCCGCTGTACAATCCAAACCGTCATGCCATGCTGATGAAAATCCGCTGGGATGAAAAAACAGGCGCACCGATATTTTCTTACGAAGATTAACGTAATCTGAGAGAGAATAATATTTGGAGAACAGGAGAGCTGGTATGAGAAAAAAATGGGGAATGATCCTGGGGCTGACAGGAATGATGCTTCTCGGAGCACAGAGTATATATGCTGCGGAAGCTGCTGATGGCACAGCAGAGACAACAGATGCGGCAAACGAAAAAGAAACAGCAGGCGCAGATGATATTGAGAGCAAGATTAAGAAAGGTGGCTTTACTGCCGGAGCTTCCGTGCATGATCCATCTGTCATCAAAGACAATGACACTTACTATATCTTTGGCTCCCATATGGAATCTGCGAAGTCCACAGATCTGAGAAACTGGACCGGTTTTTCCTCCGGGGTCAATGCAGAGAATAAGCTGTTTGACAATCTTTTTGACGGAGAAGAAGACGGCGATCCGGCAGCGTTTACTTATGTAGGAAAGAACGAGGAAGGTGGTTATTCCGTGTGGGCACCGGATGTCATCTATAACAAAAAAATGGGAAAATATGTGATGTATTTCTGCACCACATCTTCTTATGTGAAATCCAATATCTGCTTTGCAACAGCAGATGATATTGAAGGTCCGTATCACTATGAGGACACATTCCTGTACTCTGGTTATAGCTATCATGATGTTAAGGAAAGTAATATCGAAGAACTGATGGGAACAGACCCAAGGCCATATACAGCAGCGTCTTATGACAATAATAACTGGCCAAACTGTATTGACCCGGATGTTTTTTATGATAAAGACGGGCGTATGTGGATGGTTTATGGCTCCTGGTCCGGCGGTATTTTTCTGATTGAGATTGATGAAGAGACCGGCTATCCGATTTATCCGGAAGCAGACGAGGAAAATCATGTGGACAGCTATTATGGCAAGAAACTTCTCGGTGGTTATCACAACTCCATCGAAGGTCCGCATATTATGTATGATGAGACCAGTGGATATTATTATCTGTTTTTGTCCTATGGAAATCTGCAGGCAAAAGGAGGTTATCAGATGCGTCTCTTCCGTTGTGACACTGTGGACGGAACTTATACAGATGCAGCAGGGAAGGATATGTATTTATTTGTGGAGCATAAAGATCATGGACTGAAAATGATGGGAAATTATACATTTCCAAGTCTTACCCAGACCTATATGGCACCAGGCGGACAGACTGCATTTGAAGATGAAGATGGTAAATTATACCTGGTTTATCATCAGCGTTTTGCTAAAACCGGAGAACTTCATGAGCCTCGTGTACATCAGTTGTTCCGCACAAAAGACGGATGGCTGGTTGCTGCGCCATTTGCCACAGACGGCGAGACGTTGAAAGAGGATGGATATTCCGGAGATGAAATCCAGGGTACTTTTTATCTGGTAAATCATGGTACGGATATTTCGGACAGGGTACATAAACCGCAGAGGATTCAACTTAATGCAGACGGAACAGTTACCGGAGAAGAACTGGAAGGCAAATGGGAAGCAGAAGAAGGCACACCATATATTGATGTGACTCTCGGTGAAAATACTTATACAGGAGTTGTCCTGGAAATGACCGATGAGGCAGGCAATGATACGATGTGCTTCAGCGCTAAGGGTGACAATAATGAAACTATATGGGGTGTGAAATATCTGTTGCCATAAATGGCTGTGGGAGTATTCGGGGCAGTATATAAATCTGAAGTCAGGCGGAGAAATCAGATGTTTTCGGGATGATAACCGATGGTAATCCGTATATGCTGGTTATAATCTCCGAAACCTGCACCAAAAAGAGTACACCCGCCGGGATGTTCGGCGCCCGGAAGAACAGAAAAGCGCAATTTCATAACGGACTGATCAGTGAGTGCAAGCTGTCTGGTGGAAACATCGGACAGCTTTTCTGTGTCCAGAAAAGTGCCTTCAGGGGTGATCGTCAGTTTTTTCAGCAAACCATACTGATTCAGAAAAGAAAACCACCAGGAAGGATTGTATTTCCCTCTGCGGTCCCCATAATCACCAGGGCTGGTCCAGGTGCCAAGGATTACACCGTTCAGGGAAAAGGTAATATCAGAAGGCCACACATTACAGAATCGGGGGGCTTCGGAACTGATCTCAAAGGAAACTGTCAGTTCTTCAATCACGCTGTGATCAGGGATGAAATTGGGCAGTATATACTCCAGATATCCGGTGGTGAACCAGACGATCCTTGCCTGGCGGCTGCCTGGGTGTATGAAATACCGTGGCTGATCCAACTGTCCCACAAAAGAAGTAGAAGTTGCCATACCACAGGTGGGAGTTACCGAGAAATCAGAAAAATGTCCCACGCCGATTTCTGCACTGTAAGTCTGCAGATCAGGACCGTAAAGCGCCATATTTACCAGAAGCTGATCCCAGTCTTTTATAAAATAGCAGCGTTTCTGTGTTCCGTGTGAGAGAGATTCATCCCTGAATTCTATCAGCCCGGCTTCGGCCAGAAGATTAAGGTGAGGGGACAGGGTTGTAACGGGAATTTTCAGGTTTTGTGCAATTTGTTTAATATTCTGACCTTCTCTTTCTTGGATCAGACGCAAAATTTGTACACGGACAGGGGAACCGAGAGCTTTGAAGATGGCAAGACCATCGGAAACAGAACAGGATTTCATGTAAAAACCTCCTTTTGACTGTATTTACAGGTATATAACACTAAATAAGAATTTTTAGAAAAATACGTTTTGATTAGTTATTTTACCATAAAATTGGTTAAAAAAATATAGGGAAATAGCAAAAAAATAGATAGATTGATGAATAAATAACGGGCATTTATTTTAGATAAAACTAAAATAATAAAAATAAATCAAAAATATATTGACATTTACAGGAAAGAATTATATAATATCAACATAAACCGGAGCTGAAAATAAAAAAGTTGTGCAAAATGACCATAACAAAAAGATGGACTATATATTTTAAAAAAATACGAAATGATTATGGGGTTTGTACAATGGCATCATTGAAACCGGAAGAGCGCAAAGAAATGCAAAAAAGGAGGATCTTTTTATGAAGAGAAGAAAATTGTTCGCGTTACTTATGACTGCGGCTATGGCAGTGTCCAGTATGAGCATGGCAGTGAATGTCTTTGCAGAAGAAGACACAACAGAGGAAGCTGCTGAGAGCGAAGAACCGGCTGAAGGAGAGCCTACAGCAGTAACAACCGTAGGTCCTGATGATGGAACAAAATTCGAGATGTGGTCATTCGTAGACCTGCATAATGAGTTTTATGGTCAGATGGTAGATAAGTGGAATGAAGAGAATCCGGACAAACAGATCCAGATTACATTCAGTACATATCCATACTCTGATATGCATAACAAATTAATGATGTCCTTACAGGCAGGATCCGGTGCTCCTGACCTCTGCGATATCGAGATCGGACAGTTCCCGAACTATTCCGGCGATGACAGTCCTCTGTATTCCATGAATGATGCACTTGCTCCATATGAAGATACAATGGTGCAGTCCAGACTTGATGTTTATTCTAAAGCTGACGGAACAAGACTTGGTGTTCCTTTCCATGTAGGTGCAACTGTTATGTACTGGAACGCAGATCTTCTTGAATCTTACGGATTAGATTACAAATCTGTAAAGACATGGGATGATTATACAAAACTTGGTGAAGAATTAAAAGAAGCTTCCAACGGTGAAGTGTACTTAACTTCTGTTGATACAGGCGGTGTTGACTGGATGTGGCTTGCAATGGCTGAGAACGGTGAAGACTGGACAGGCGGTCCGGACGGAACTGTAAACGTACAGCTTGATTCTGTAAAAGAAATGCTCACAATGCAGCAGAACTGGTTAAATGATGGAATCGCAATGGTATCCACAGACGGACATGTTGACCTTGAAGCTGGTTTCTCCAACATCATGGATGGCAAAATTGCTTCCTTCCCAAAAGCTATGTGGTACATGAGCCGTTTCAAAGATTATATGCCAGAGATGGAAGGCAAATATGACATCACAACATGCCCTGTATTTGAAGAAGGACAGAAATGTTCCGTTGGTATCGGTGGTACAGGTACTGTTGTAACAAATCAATGTGAGAATCCTGAACTTGCAGCTGAATGGCTTGCATGGGCTAAATGCTCTGAAGAAGGTGAAAACCTGATCTGGAATGAACTTGGATTTGATGTCTGCAACACAGCTTTATGGTCTGATGAAGCGTTTGCTTATGATGAGTCCAATACATATAACACATTCTTCCGCGTAAAACCATACGAAGTGCTGAATGAACTTGCTGAAAATGATGCAATCGGAACTGTTTATACAACAAAGAACTCTCCGACACTGAACGACTACATGTGTACAACAACTCTGAACAATGTATTAGAGGATGGCATGGATGTAGAAGAAGCGCTTCAGGATGCACAGGATTATCTTGATTTCGAGTGTGAATAATAAAATGATAATGGTTCACTGATCAAGTGAATAAAGAACGGTTACTGCAGTGGCCGAAATGATATGGGAGGCCAGGGAACCGCATTCCCTGACCTCCTCTACTGTTATCCTGGTGAGAAATGAGATTTTCACAGGATGTGGAGTCTGATTTCTTTTCAGGATAATGGTAATAAGAAAAAAGAAATTATCTGTGACTGTTCAGTAAATCATGATTCTGTGAGATACTGAAAAGTTACCGCTATTTTTAGAAGAGGAGGAATTCATTGTGAATAAAGTGAAAAAGATGCTCTATTCTCAGAAGGTGGCACCCTACGTATTCGTACTTCCGTTTGTTATCAGCCTTCTGGTATTCTGGTTATATCCGCTCATCAGTGGTATTGTAATGAGTTTTCAGGATATTTCATTTGGCGGTTCTCAGTGGGTTGGTCTGAAGCATTATCAGAAACTGGCTTCCGATAAGTTCTTCAAGACGGCTGTATTTAACAGTGTGGAATACATGCTTTTGACACTGCTCCTGCTGATTCCAATCCCAATGATGCTTGCAGTACTGATGGAAAGCCGTCTTACCAAAGCCAAAGGCGTATGGAAAGTGATCATGTACATTCCGGCACTTACATCTGTAGTTATTTCCGGTATGTTATTCCGACTGATGTTCTCAGAAGGTGATAACGGACAGATGAACCAGTTAATGCATTTGCTTGGAAATGCAAGTATTCCATGGCTGAAAGAAAAGACTACCGGATGGATAGCTCTGTTATTACTCTGTATGTGGAGATGGACAGGTGTTAACATGCTGTATTTTATTTCCGGTTTAAAGAGTATTGATACATCTCTTTATGAATCAGCAGATATCGACGGTGCCAATGCAAAACAGAAATTCTGGTATTTGACACTGCCGCTTCTGAAACCGACAACCATCTATGTTATTACAATTTCCGTATACGCTGGTCTGTCCATGTTCCTTGAGAGTTTCATGTTGTGGAACGGTAACTCTTCTCCGAAGAACATCGGTCTTACCATCGTAGGATATCTGTACAAACGTGGTATTGAGAAAAACGATATGGGTTATGCGTGTGCCGTAGGTATGGTACTTCTAGTTATTGCCCTGGCTATCAATGTTGTCCAGCTCGTGGCAACAGGAACATTCAAGAAGGAGGAAAAGTGATATGGCAAAAACAGCAGCTCAGCCAAAGACAATGGAATCAAATCATAAAGTTGCGTCTGTATTATCCACAGGGCTTTTCGCTATCCTCTGTGTGCTGATCGCATTCCCGCTTCTTGCAGGTTTCTTCGCTTCCTTCCAGGAAGGCCGTGAAGTGGTTATGAAAGGTATGTCCCTGAATCTTGATTTCTCCAAGATGCATCTGGACAACTACAAATACCTGTTTTCCGGAAATGAGGATTCCCGAAAATATTTCATGTGGTATAAAAACAGTCTGATCCTGACACTGATCACAGTAGTTCTGACACTGCTGGTATGCTACTTCATCGCATACGGTCTGACCATGTACAAATTTAAACTTCAGGGATTTTTATTCTTCCTGGTAATCGCAACTATGTGTGTTCCTTTTGAAATCCTGATGCTTCCTCTGTACAACGAGGTTACATCTCTTGGAATCATCAATACAAGAGCCGGTGTTATTCTCCCCGGACTATGTGGTGCGTCGACGATTTTCTTCTTTAAACAGTACATGCAGAGTCTTCCGAAAGAACTTCTGGATGCAGGAAGAATCGACGGATGCACAGAGTATGGTATCAGTGTTAAGATTATGATGCCGATAACCAAACCGGCATTTGCATCCATGGCGATCCTTTGTGCAATGGGATCCTGGAACAATATGTTATGGCCGATGCTGGTATTCCGTGATACAAGTAAATTTACACTGCAGATCGGTCTGAATACACTGCTTACACCTTATGGAAATAACTACAATCTTCTGATTGCAGGTTCCATGTTCGGTATTCTTCCAATCCTGATCATCTACCTGATCTTCCAGAGATACCTGATCGATGGTATGACATCCGGTGCTGTTAAGGGTTGATCAAAAGTTGTAAATATTCAAATCGTAACTTGCTGACATGATATAAAATGAGCTGTCCCATTGAGTTTTGAAATTAATGTTACTGTAACCGGTGATCATTTGACATTACTTATGAGGCAGCTCAAATAATATAACGACAAACTAATTTCTCAAACTAAATTTAAGAACGGAGGTTCAAAAAACATTATGGCAAAACAGGCAAAAATGGTAGTGGACAAAGCATTCTCCATTTCCAAAATCGACAAAAGAATTTACGGTTCCTTTATTGAACATCTGGGAAGAGCTGTATACGATGGAATTTATCAGCCGGGACATCCGCTTTCCAATGCTGACGGATTCCGTAAAGATGTTATTGATCTGGTAAAAGAACTGGACGTGCCGATCGTACGTTATCCGGGCGGAAACTTTGTATCCAACTTTTACTGGGAAGACAGTGTAGGTCCGGTTGAGGAAAGACCTCACAGACTGGAACTTGCATGGAAAAGTCTGGAAAAGAACGAAGTAGGACTTCATGAATTTAAGAAATGGGCAGACGCAGCCAATTCAGAAGTGATGATGGCAGTCAATCTCGGAACAAGAGGAATCACAGATGCCTGCAACCTTCTGGAATACTGCAACCATCCGGGCGGAACCAAATACAGTGATCTCCGTATCAAACACGGACAGAAAGATCCATACGGATTCAAAACATGGTGCCTCGGAAACGAAATGGACGGTCCGTGGCAGATCGGTCACAAGACTATGGATGAGTACGGAAGACTGGCAGAAGAGACAGCCAAAGCAATGAAGCTTATTGATCCGTCTATTGAGTTCGTTGTATGCGGAAGTTCCAACAAAGATATGCCGACCTTCGCACTCTGGGAAGATCATGTACTGAGCCACACTTATGATTATGTAGATTATTTATCCCTTCATACATACTATGGAAACCGTTCTGATGACAGCAACGACTTCCTTGCAAAATCCGATGACATGGACGAATTTATCCGCACCATCATCGCAACCTGCGACTATGTAAAAGCGAAAAAACGCAGCAAAAAGAATATGTACCTCAGCTTTGATGAGTGGAATGTATGGTATCATTCCAACGCTGCTGACAATGATATCACAGAAAACCATCCATGGCAGGTGGCACCGCCGCTTCTTGAGGATATTTATAACTTCGAGGATGCCCTGCTGGTAGGTCTGATGCTGATCGTCCTGATCCGCCATTCAGACAGAGTGAAAGTGGCATGCCTTGCACAGCTCATCAACGTTATCGCTCCGATCATGACTGACCCTAATGGCGGCGGTTCCTGGAAACAGACTATTTTCTATCCGTTTATGCATGCTTCCAAATATGGACGTGGTGTTGCGCTCCAGCCGGTAATCTCATCCACTGAGCATAAGACAAGCGGACATGGAAGCATCACAGATGTTGAGGCAGTTGCTGTTTACAATGAAGAGAAAGAAGAAGTTACAATCTTCGCAGTAAACAGAAACCTGAAAGAGGATATTGTTCTCAACACAGACGTGAGAAGCTTCGAAGGCTACAGAGTTGCTGAGCATATTGTGCTGGAAAGTGATGACCTGAAGGTAGTCAATGCATTCGGACAGGAAAATGTAAAACCAAAGACAACACAGCAGACAACAATGGACAATGGGGAATTGACAAGTATGCTGCATAAAGCATCATGGAATGTGATCCGTCTTGTAAAAGACAATAAATAAAAATAATCCCTCTTAAGTAGACAAGGTAAATAACCAAAATCTTCTTAAGAGGGATTTTCTATGGCTATTTTGGCAGTGGATAGTGTCGGGAATGTTTCCTGCATATCAGAATTATTTAATCAGAAATGGCTGAAGTGTCTGTATCGTATATTCATGCAGAGCTTCTTTTTTGCTCCTGTCAATCTGCAGATAATGTGCATAAAGTACATCCAGAACCAGCAGAATAGGAAACTGTGGGGAAATGATATTTCCATATTCCAGATGTTCCATGCTTGCGAAGATGAGCGTCTCATCGCAGAAGTCCTGATAGGATTTGTCCTGTCTTGCGGTCATAAGAAGTGTATAAGCTCCGTGCTGATGTGCAGCCTTCAGAGAAGAGATAATATCATCCGTCTGTCCGCTGACACTGATACCGATGACCAGACAGTTCTCATCCAGAATAACAGAATTCACCTTCATAATATGACTGTCTGTAACTGCTTCGATATTCAGTCCGATACGCATGAAACGAAGCTTCATCTCCTGAGCTACGAGACCGGAACTGCCTCTTCCGTAAACATAAACACGAGGTTTGGAAACCAGCAGATTTGTGATCCGTGTGATCTGCGCTTTGTCCAGCAGAGCGTTAGATTTATTCAGAAGTTCCTGATAAGTATTAAATTCCGATACTTCAAAATTCGGAATATTTTCTTCGGGACCTGGTGCCAGTCTCTGCTTATACTCATAAATAAATTCTCTGTATCCGTGAAAACCACATTTCTGGGCGAAACGTGAAAGTGAAGCTTCAGATACATAAAGAAGCCCGGAAATATTTCTGGAAGAAAAATCCTGCTCTTCAGTATTATGAATAAAGAAATCGGCGATTGTTCTTTCCAGCGGAGTGAATGTATGGTAATAAGATTCAATTAAAGGAATAATTTTATGTTTGTTTAATGACATATGGAATCCTTTCTGTATGGTGGAATTGCTATAGATTACTATAACATTGTAGAATTTGTTTCACAAGGAGAATGTAAATATTTTCATGAAAAATATAAACAAGGAAAGTAATTTCGGTAAGCTTTAAAAACCGAACTGCAAAATGGCTCAAAATAATAAAAAATGAAAGAAGATTCTAAAAACAATACATTCATTGAAAATAGAACCAACGGGAATTATAATGAGTTTATAACAAATCGGAAGTGTCAGATGACACGCAAAAAAGGAGAAAACTATGATTATTTATGTAGGTAAAGATTATCAGGACGTAAGCAGAAAAGCAGCTAATATCATGTCTGCCCAGATTATTATGAAACCAAACGCAGTTCTTGGACTGGCAACAGGCTCTACACCGGTCGGATTATATAAACAGCTTATCGAGTGGTACAACAAAGGTGACCTTGATTTCTCACAGATCACATCTGTAAACCTGGATGAGTATAAAGGACTTTCCGGTGACAACGACCAGAGCTATCGTTATTTCATGAACACAAACCTGTTCGATCATGTAAACATTGACAAAAACAAAACCTATGTACCAAATGGACTGGAAGAAGACAGCGACAAAGCATGTGCAGATTATAATGAGATCATCCGCAGTGTAGGTGGAATTGATATCCAGCTTCTGGGAATTGGCGGAAACGGACATATTGGTTTCAATGAACCCGGAGAAGCTTTTGAGAAGGAAACTCATTGTGTAGACCTTACAGAAAGCACTATCAAGGCAAATGCAAGATTTTTTGAAAGTATGGATGAAGTTCCGAAACAGGCATACACCATGGGAATCAAGAACATTATGGCAGCAAAGAAAATTCTTCTTGTAGCAACAGGAAGTGCCAAGGCAGATGCTTTGTACAAATCTCTGTACGGACCAATCACACCGAATGTACCTGCATCTATCCTTCAGCTTCATCAGGATGTAACTGTAGTGGCAGATGAAGATGCTTTAAGACTTATTAAAGAAAAAGGACTTTTATAATACCGGCTCTTGTGTGATAATAACAGTATCAGTGGAAAGAATTGCCTGACAGAGATAAAGTCAGGGAAATACTTAATAATTCACTTCAGCGAGAAAAGAGGCAAAAATCAGATGATTATAAAGAATGGAAAAGTTTTTCAGGAAGATGGCAGTTATAAAGTCACAGATCTGTATGTAGAGAACGGCAGAATTGTGGCTTCAGCAGATGAAGTAACCGACAAAACGCAACTGGATGCATCAGGACTGAAGATTCTGCCCGGACTGGTAGATATCCACAGCCATGGTGCAGTCAGACATGATTTCTCAGACGCAGATGTTGATGGGTTAAGAACAATCCTTCAGTATGAAAAATCTCAGGGAATCACATCCTATTGCCCGACATCCATGACACTTCCGAAAGAGGAGCTGCTTAAGATTTTCCAGACTGCAAAAGATGTAGAACAGGATGAAACCTGTGCCCGCATTGTGGGTATCAATATGGAAGGGCCTTTCCTTGATCCTGTGAAAAAGGGAGCACATGTAGAAGGTTATATCCGTAAACCGGATATTGAATTTTTCAGAGCATGTAACGAAGCTGCGGGCGGAATGATCAAACTGGTAACTCTTGCACCGAATATGGAAGGCTCTGAGGAATTTATCAGAGAATTACATAATGAAGTGGTTATTTCCATCGGACATACAGCGGCAGATTATGGCTGCGCAGCAGAAGCGATGAAAGAGGGAGCGCTTCATGTAACTCATCTTTATAATGCCATGAACTCTATGGGACACAGAGAACCCGGTGTGATCGGTGCAGCAGCAGATAATCAGGACTGTATGGTAGAGATGATCGGTGATGGGATCCATATCCATCCTGTAACTGTACGCAATACCTTTCGTTTATTTGGAGACAGCAGAGTCGTCCTTATCAGTGACTCCATGATGGCAACAGGTATGGAGAACGGACTGTATGAACTGGGCGGACAGGAAGTGACCATGAAAGACAGAAAGGCAACTCTGGCAGACGGAACGATCGCCGGTTCTGCAACCTGCCTTTTTGATTGTATGAAGTGTGTTATTTCCATGGGTGTACCGGAAAGAGAAGCGATTCTGGCAGCAACAGCAAATCCGGCGAGAAGTATTGGGATTTATAATGAAGTGGGTTCCCTTACTCCCGGAAAACGGGCAGATATTGTGTTGACAGACGAAGAGTTGAATATTGTTAAGGTACTGTAGTGTAAAAGAAAAGCTTTCCGACAGAATGTGCACAGATAAGAGTATGGACATTTTGCCGGAATGCAGTTCTGTATCAAGGAGAAAAATGATAACTAAAAAAGAGATTTTAGATGCGATTCATGGAAAAATGATCATTTCCTGTCAGGCGGTAGAAGATGAACCATTATATGTAGAAGAGAAATCCATTATGTATCTGATGGCACGCGCTGCAAAACAGGCAGGCACACCTGCAATCCGTACAAGCAGTATCCGCGATGTCATAGCGATCAAAGAAGAAACAGGTCTTCCGGTGATCGGTCTGGTGAAAATCCAGTATCCCGGATATGAAGGATATATCACACCTACCATGAAAGAAGTAGACGATCTGGTAGCAGCAGGATCTGATGTTGTAGCTCTGGATTGTACACTTCGCAAGCGTGGTGATGGCATAACTGTCAATGAGTTTATCGCGCAGATCAAAGAGAAATACCCGGATATTATCCTGATGGCAGATATTTCTAATTATGAAGAAGGTATCAATGCATGGAAGTGTGGTGTGGATATTGTTGGAACAACCATGAGCGGTTACACTGATTACACTTCAAAAAAGGATGAACCAGATTATGAACTGATGGAGAGGCTTGCAAAAGATACAGATATTCCGGTTATCGGAGAAGGCAAGATCCATTATCCGGATCAGGCTGTAAAAGCACTACAGACAGGTGTATGGGCGATCGTGGTAGGCGGAGCGATCACACGTCCGCTGGAAATCGCACAGAGATTTCAGAAGGCAATTGAAGCAGGTAAATAAAATGCGAACAAAAAAGGATGTGTCAGAGTTGCACATCCTTTTTTTGTTATAGCAAGTGCAGTATTTTATGGAATGGCTATAAATAAACAGCCGACCGACTTTTGCAGTAACTGAACCGGACTGCAGAGAATTTTTGGTGCAGAAACCGGAACTTGGTGTTAGAATAGAAGCGTCATATGATAAGCAGAACTTATCCACATCAGAAGATATTTAGTTACTGTGAACGGAGTGAACAGTAACGATATTTATGAGAAAACAATCCCTCCGGTTACAGAAGAATGTGGAAATTAAAAAACTCAGATAAGATTTATGAATGGAAGATGACAGACTATTTGGATACGATCTGGTCTGAGATAATAGAAGAACTGAGACAAAAGAAAGGAACAATACGAATGAGATTATTGATCGTGCGACATGGAGATCCGGATTATTCCATTGATTCTCTTACAGAAAAAGGCTGGAAAGAAGCAGAATATCTGTCAGAAAGACTGTCAAAACTTGATGTAAAGGATTTCTATGTATCGCCTCTTGGAAGGGCAAAGGATACTGCCTCTTTTACATTGAAGAAAATGAACCGTACAGCAGTTGAGTGTGACTGGCTGAGGGAATTTGATGTTCTGATCGATCGCCCGGATGTTACTGACAGGCAAAAGAGATTATGGGACTGGCTTCCGCAGGACTGGACACAGGATGAGAGATTTTACCAGTATGATCACTGGTATGAAAACGAGAGACTTCAGCAGTCTGATGCCAAAGGATACTATGACTATGTAACAGGAAAGTTTGATAAGCTTCTTGCTGAACATGGTTATGTACGTGAAGGACATCATTACAGAGTGGAGAAACCAAATGAAGATACGCTGGTATTCTTCTGCCATTTTGGTCTGGAATGTGTGCTTCTTGCGCATCTGATCGGTGCTTCTCCAATGGTACTGTGGCATGGATTCTGCGCAGCACCAAGTTCAGTGACAACTGTCAATACAGAAGAACGAAGAGAAGGAATCGCAAGTTTTCGTATTAGTGCATTTGGTGATATTTCCCATTTATATGTGCATGATGAACCACCGGCATTTGCCGCAAGATTCTGTGAAATGTACAGTAATACGGATGAGCGCCACGATTGATTAACCAGGTAATTCACCTGCGGAGCCATGCATTTCCTGCAGGAACTGGTTCAGGATTATCTGATCCTGGCACATCCACAGGCAGATCTTCCGCAGATTGAGCATGCAGAGGAAATTACACATGGAGATAAAGAAGAGATATCCACCGGAAAGCCCGCTCCTGTGGAGTTTCCATCACTGTTTTACTGACAGCAATGATGCTGTGTTCTATTCGGGAAGAGATTCCAAAGAATCAGCAGAAACGACCGGTAGCATTGATGATTCCGGTGAATCTGAGAAATTATTTTCCGTCTCAGTCTATGACAAATTTCTTTGGATGGATTGAGGTGGGATATATATTTTCTGATGAAACAACCTTTGAAGATGTACTTTTGTCTGTGAAGAAACAGTTCGAAGAAGAACTGATAAAAGAAAAGATTGCCATGCATATGAGCGGATATGTGCGCATTGAGAAGAATCCTTTTGTACGTGCTGTTCCGTTGGAGATCAAGAAATATTTTCTGATGATCGGAGCCAATCTGGGAAGCAGGAGCATTACGGCAGTTTATTCTAATATCGGCATTATTCGTTTGCCGGAGGAGTACAAAGAATATATTCAGCATTTTGGGATTTTTGCAAGTACCAATTCTTTGCAGATGTGTTCCTGTTCTTATGGGGATGAGATGGTACTGGGATTTACTTCCAAGATACCGAATGACAGTATCCAGAGGAATTTCCAGCGGATGCTTGGCGAGGAGAATGTTTCCCACAGAGAATTAAAGAATGAATTTCCGGAATGATTAATTTTATGATGGCAGGTGTACTGAACTGGTTCTGGTTTGCAGGAGCAGGATGTGCCTGTGCATGGCTGGTTGTTATGGTAGCATATTATAAACGCAGGAATATTCTGAAGAATGAAATGTGGCAGCTTTTGCTCATATCAGTAATTGCGATCCTATGGGACCGGTTTACCGGATGGAAGGGCTGGTCTGTGGATTTTGTGATTCCTTTCGGGATATTGGCAGTGCAGTTTTCTGTTACTGTGATCGCAAAAATAAACCGTCTGGAAAGGGAAGAATATCTGTTTTATCTTGTACAGGCCGGAATTGCAGGACTGATTCCGATGATATTGGTTTGGACTGGAATCGTGCAGTTTGCCGTACCTTCAGTAATCTGTGCCGGAATCAGTTTTCTGACATTGGCTGCACTGTTTATTTTCTGCAAGAAGGATACGATGCGGGAGTTTCATAAGAAACTGAGAATGTAGAAATATGGTCTTGACACATATGGGATAAAAGATTATACTTTACCCATGTAAAGAAAGGGGAGCTTGTGAGTGCAGGCTGAGAGGAAGTCATCAACTTCGACCCATATACCTGATTTGGATAATGCCAACGTAGGAACCTATAAGATATGATTTTAAAGGGAGATGACTGGCATCTCCTTTTTATTTATCTCATGCATTTGAAGAAATTCAGCTGTCCGGTAATCAATCTGTAATAAGCGAGAGAAAACCGGGGCTTACAGGGAAATTTACATTATAACAGATGAATATTGGGAAAGATGAGAGTGAACAGAGTTCATGAAGGGGTGCACCACCGCGGGTGTATTCTTTTGTGGACTCTTTTTTATGTTGTAGAGGCCGGACCTTCTTTTCCCGGAAAGGAGAAAGTATGCTTATTACTGTTAATGGAAAAACAAAAGAATTGCAGAATACTCTTACAATAGGGCAATATCTGGAGGAAAACAGCTATGTGCCCAGCCAGATCGCAGTAGAATTAAATGAAAGAATTCTGTCAAAAGCCGAGTACAGCACTACTGTTTTACATGAAAATGACATACTGGAAATAGTCAGCTTCATGGGAGGTGGAAGATAAACAGGAATATCCTGATATCACATTATAATATACGAAAGAAGGACTTAAATTATGAGTACAAATAATGAAGACAAACTGATTCTGGGAGGTCATGAATTTACTTCCCGTTTTATTCTGGGATCCGGAAAATTTTCTCTGGATCTGGTGAAAGCATGTATTGAAAAGGCAGATGCGCAGATCATCACTCTGGCTCTGCGTCGTGCCAATGAAGGTGGACTGGCAAATATTCTGGACTATATTCCGAAAAATGTTACTCTTCTTCCCAATACTTCAGGTGCCAGAAATGCAGAAGAAGCAGTTCGTATTGCCAGGCTTTCCAGAGAAATCGGATGCGGTGATTTCGTAAAGATCGAAGTGATCCATGATTCAAAATATCTGCTTCCGGATAACTATGAAACTGTTAAAGCTACAGAAATTCTTGCAAAAGAAGGATTTGTAGTAATGCCTTATATGTACCCGGATCTGAATGCAGCCAGAGATCTGGTAAATGCCGGAGCTGCCTGTATCATGCCGCTGGGTTCTCCGATCGGCTCTAATAAAGGTCTGTGCACTAAGGAATTTATCCAGATTTTGATTGACGAAATTGAGCTCCCGATCATTGTAGACGCAGGGATCGGACGTCCTTCTCAGGCGTGTGAAGCCATGGAGATGGGGGCATCTGCAGTTATGGCAAATACTGCGATTGCCACAGCAGGTGATGTGCAGATAATGGCTGAAGCATTTAAAAAAGCTATTGAAGCAGGACGAAGTGCATACCTTGCCGGACTGGGAAGAACCCTGGAAAAAGGTGCAAGCGCATCCTCTCCACTGACTGGTTTTCTTCATGAGTAATAAATAAAAAATCATTCTAAAATGAGATTTTTGATTATAGCAATCCTCGTAAATAATGCATTTAAGACAGTTCAGCAGCGTGCGAAAGACAAGGAAGATATCTGCAGGCGTGCTGACGCACAGCAAAGATATCTGACGCAGGATTTCACACTCTGATGGGCTGGATTAAGATGCATTATTTTAGAGGATTGCTATAACTGCGGAGTAGGTATTAATTTATAGGAAAACGAAAGTTGCCAAATGGTAATAAAGAGGAGAAAACATCAATGGAAACAACAGAAAAAAATATGGAACATGGGGAACACTTCAACGAAAGTATTGTCAATGAAGTGATTCTGGAAGATATGAAAAAGAACAGGATCGATCATATGAAATATCTTCCGGGAATGGAAGTACTGGAAGAATCAGACGTGATGGATCAGGTTATTTCTGCCATGAATGCTTACGATTATGATAAATATACAGAGGCAGATGTACGCAGGGCACTTGCTCATGATAACCGTACACCAGAGGATTTTCAGGCACTGCTGTCTCCGGCTGCATTGCCTCTTCTGGAGGAAATCGCACAGGCTGCGCAGAAAGAAACCAGGAAACATTTTGGGAACAGTGTGTATATGTTTACCCCTATTTATATTGCAAATTATTGTGAGAATTACTGTATTTACTGCGGATTTAACTGCCATAATAAGATCCGCAGAGCAAAGCTGAATGCAGAAGAGATTGATAAGGAAATGGCTGCTATCGCAAAGACAGGACTGCAGGAAATCCTGATTCTTACAGGAGAGAGCAGAGCAAAATCTGATGTAAAATATATCGGAGAAGCATGTAAGATTGCCCGGAAATATTTCAAAGTAATCGGACTTGAAGTTTATCCTATGAATTCAGATGAGTATGCACATCTCCATGAATGCGGAGCTGATTATGTAACGGTATTCCAGGAGACTTATAATTCAGATAAGTATGAAACTCTGCATCTTGCAGGGCACAAGCGTATATTTCCTTATCGTCTGAACGCACAGGAACGTGCTTTAAAGGGTGGTATGCGAGGAGTAGGATTTGCTGCACTTCTGGGACTGGATGATTTCCGTAAGGATGCTTTTGCCACCGGATATCATGCATATCTTTTGCAGAGAAAATATCCTCATGCAGAGATTGCATTTTCCTGTCCGAGACTTCGGCCGATCATCAACAATGACCGTATTAATCCTATGGATGTACATGAACCACAGCTGCTTCAGGTGGTCTGCGCCTATCGTCTGTTCATGCCATTTGCAAGCATTACGGTATCTACCAGAGAGTGTGAGCGTGTCCGCGATAACCTGGTTGGAATTGCTGCGACAAAGATTTCAGCAGGAGTCAGCACAGGAATCGGAAGTCATGTGGAGGATATCGAAGATAAAGGAGATGACCAGTTTGAGATTTCAGACGGAAGGTCTGTAGATGAAGTCTATAAGGCACTTTTGGATCATGATCTTCAGCCGGTTATGAATGATTATGTGTACCTCTAAAATGCAGAAAAATCCTTATGAAAATGTAATTGCAGTGACCAACCGCTCCCTGTGTCAGCGTCCCTTTGCAGAACAGATCGAGCGTGTATGCAGCCTTCATCCGAAGGCGGTTATTCTGAGGGAAAAGGATCTGCCGGAGGAAGAATATTCTCGTCTGGCAGAGCAGATACTGGAAATCTGTAAGAGATATCAGGTTCCCTGCATATTACATACCTATGTAAACGTAGCAGAAAAACTGCATCATCCATACATTCATCTGCCAATATTTCTGTTGGAAAAATATGAGGGAAAGCTTGGAGGTTTCCGGCAGATCGGAAGTTCGGTCCACTCCGTAGAAGATGCATTGAAAGCAGAAAGTCTGGGAGCTGATTATCTTACGGCAGGACATATTTATACAACTGACTGTAAAAAAGGACTTCCACCCAGAGGACTGGAATTTCTGGAGAATGTCTGTAAAGCAGTAAAGATTCCTGTATATGCCATAGGAGGGATACATCCGGGAACAGGACAGTTAAATGAGATTATGGAACATGGTTCAGCCGGTGGATGTATTATGTCAGATATGATGAAGATATAGTAAATAAAAAGCCGTATTTCAACAATCAAACATGTTGAAATACGGCTTTTATAAAAGCATCATTCATCAAAAATAGTAACAATTTCACCATCCAGAATACGGTTTGTATTCTTTACGGCACAGAAGTTTCCGCACATACTGCAGGTGTCTTCTTTCTCAGGTTTAGCCTCTGCGCGGTAGCGTCTTGCTTTCTCAGGATCCATGCTGAGTTTGAACATTTCTTCCCAGTCAAGACGTTTTCTCGCTTCGCTCATCTTATAATCCCATTCTGCGGCACCGGGAACTCCTTTGGCAATATCAGCGGCATGAGCAGCAATTTTGGCAGCGATAATTCCCTCTTTTACATCAGCTGCATTTGGCAGACGAAGATGTTCTGCAGGTGTTACATAGCAGAGGAAAGCAGCACCTGAATAAGCAGCGATCGCACCGCCGATTGCGGAAGTAATGTGGTCATATCCGGGAGCAACATCTGTTACAAGCGGTCCAAGTACATAGAAAGGAGCGCCATGGCAAAGAGTTTTCTGGATTTCCATATTAGCTGCGATCTGGTTCAGCGGCATGTGGCCAGGTCCCTCGATCATAACCTGAACATCCTTTTCCCATGCACGTTTGGTAAGCTCACCGAGAGTGATCAGCTCTTCAATCTGTGCAGTATCAGTTGCATCTGCAATACATCCGGGACGACATGCATCTCCCAGACTTAAAGTGATATCATACTCTCTGCAGATATCAAGAATTTCATCAAAATGCTCATAGAACGGGTTCTCTTTTCCTGTCATTTCCATCCATGCGAACATAATAGAACCACCTCTGGAAACAATGTTCATGAGACGTTTATTCTGTTTGAAACGTGCTGCGGTTGCACGATTCATACCGCAGTGGATAGTCATAAAATCCACGCCGTCTTCTGCATGCATACGTACGATATCAATCCACTCTTCAGAAGTAATCTTGCCAAGCGCTTTGTGATAATATACTACTGCGTCGTAGATCGGAACAGTACCGATCATTGCCGGACATTCGGATGTAAGTTTGCGGCGGAAGCTTCTGGTATCTCCGTAGGAGCTGAGATCCATGATGGCTTCTGCACCCATTTCTACTGCTGAATGTACCTTTTCATATTCCATATCAACGTCTTTCCAGTCTCTGGAAACACCTAAATTTACATTGATCTTGGTGGTCAGCTTTGCACCGACACCGCTCGGACTGATGCTTTTGTGATTTTTGTTGCAGGGAATAATTACCTGTCCTTTTGCAATCAGTTCTCTTAATTCTTCCACGTCAAAGTGTTCTTTTTCTGCTACGATTTCCATCTGTGGTGTGATGATTCCCTGACGTGCCGCGTCCATCTGCGTTGTATACTGTGTCATTTTTTCCTCCTTGCCCTGCACTGTGGGCTCTTAATTGCTGCACATAGTAATAGATAAACAGCAATATTAAATGAACTGCGCCTCCTGCATATAGCAGGGACTTGCACCTGCGCATATTCGTAAGTTTTTAAGTAAACTACTGGTGTGACAGAGAGTGGTGCCCCCGGTCTGTCGTGGCAATGTTTTATTGCCTTTCAGGCGTATGAAATCATTTGCCTGACTATTTGTCCGCAATTAAAACAGGGGGGAGATAATATGATATGTCCGTTCAGAGTAAAAGGAAAACTGCAATATGCCAACAAGCATATTGCAGTGTGGAAGAACTATAACTTTCCCTACGTTGGCATTATCCAAATCAGGTAATGGGTTAAAGCGATACAGCTTACTCTCAGCCTGTTTACACAAGCACCCCTTGTCTCAATTACAATCAGTGTATCACTTAGATATGGGAAAGTCAATATAAAATTTTGGCTACGTCATTGATAACGTAGCCGGATTTATGCAATTGCTATGGATAACTATGGTCAGACTAAGGACATATTATAGGCTTTGGAATCAGAATGCCATACTTTGTTTTTCACTTTTTTATTGGCAATTACCTTAATGCCGTACTTGGTATTCTTTTTCATTCTGGTGAGTGTAAAGAAATTGGAAGTTGTTGTTTTTACTTTTTTGAAAGAACTGCTTCCCGGATATTTTATGTAAATACTGTAATTGTCTGCACCGGCAGTTCTGTTCCATTTTACGCTCATGGAGCTGTTTGTGTTGCCTGCTTTCTGAAGAGTGATGACATTGGAAATATATCTGTCCGTAGAGGTTGAACTTACATACCGTTTATTTCCCAGAACCAGGTAAGGGTAAATCTTCACCTGATAAAATGTATTGCCGGATATTGGAATGGTAAAGGAATATCTGGTATTAAAATATTTAGTTATAAGTTTGTGGGCTGCAGAACTCTGGTATACAACCTTATAACCTGTAATGGAGTTTGAAGGGTTTACAGTCTGCATATTGAAGGTATATCTGCCGGTTGATGCATAGGAAGATTTAATCTTTACCTTTGAATAAAGCGTGGTACATCCCACAGTACGAGAAGAAATCGCAATGCCGGATGAATTCAGTGCTGTGATTTTAATAACGTAAGCAGTTCCTGCTTTTAGCTTATTGATCTTAGCTTTGTTGTGGGTATTGCCAATATAGCCGAGAAAACGATAGGAAGAGGAACTTAAAGGGCTGATATTGACAGCATATTTGGAAGCATTGGTAACAGGGTTCCACTGAATAGTTACAGAATTCTCGGAAGCTGCTGTCTGTCTGATCCCTGGCTGGGCGGTAAGAGAAGCGCAGGCATTCTGTGCATCGGATGATTCAATGGCAGGGGTGTCAGAATCGTCACTTTGAGTCAGTTCCACAGATTGTTCAGCGGGTGCCAGCTGTGCTGTGGCTGCGAATACAGAGGAAGCGGACGATAACGTGAGAACAGCACTGAGTGCAATACTCACAAAGAATTTTTTAAAACTTCTTGCTTTCATAGTAAAACCTCCTTTTGAAGTGCAAAACGAGAGAAAAAATCGTTTTGCAGATAGTACACCGAAGTGTGTCTGAGCAGATTTAAATAATAAAAAAGCTCCGTTAATGTTTGATTTATTGTAACATAACGGAGCTGAATTTCTGTAATTTGTCGTTGCGGGTAGTGTTTACTCATCCCATCCGTCATACATACGGATATTGACCTGAATATTTCTTACAATATCTCCCTCCAGCAGATCCAGATCGGATTCATCGGAAATTGCAGGGAGATCCATTTCATCTTCCATTACTTCTGCATAAATCCAGTTATAAGCAGCCTCGTTTGCATTATCGATCGCATCGTCGAGAGTGTCGCCTTCAGCTTCACAACAGGCAAGATCCGGAAAAAATGCTTTATATCTGCCTTCTTCATTTTTGCGGAAAACCGCAGGATATATAAATTTCATTGGTAAGAACCCCTTTCTGCTTTACGTTTATACTTAGAATAGTATATAATACATTCATATATTCATCAAGAAAAAAAAGAGTTATTAGTAACATTGGTAACAGAAGGATAAGGGGTTATATAGTATGCTGACAATAGAAATGGATAATTTTGACCTGGGGCAGATCTGCAGATCCGGGCAGTGCTTTCGGATGGATCAGATCGGTGATGACCGTTACCGGGTGATTGCGGGAGATAAATATCTGGAACTGACTCAGGAGAGAGGAATTGTCAATTTCTTTTGTCCGGAAGAAGATTTCATTTTCTTCTGGATCCGGTATTTTGATCTGGATTGTGATTACAGTGAATATATAAACATGATTAATCCAAGGGATAAATATCTGACAGCAGCAGGAGAGATGGGAAGCGGAATCCGCATTCTGCAGCAGGACCTGTGGGAGATGATTATTTCATTCCTGATCTCTCAGCAGAATAATATTACAAGAATAAAGAAGTGTATTGAAAATATCAGCCGGGAATTTGGAGTAAGAAAAACAAGCAGCACAGGTGCAGAATATTATGCGTTTCCGACTGCAGAGGCACTGGTTTTGGCAACGGAAGAACAGCTTCGGGAGTGTAATCTGGGATACAGAGCAAAATATGTGCTGGACACAGCCAGAAAAATCTGTTTCGGAGATATTTCACTTAACAGTCTGCATGATATGACTTATAAAGCTGCACGAAAAGAACTGCTGGGACTATATGGAGTTGGTGAGAAAGTAGCTGACTGTATCTGTCTTTTCGGATTGCATCAGCTGGATGCATTTCCTGTAGATACTCACATCCGCCAGGCGTTGGATGCCCATTATAAACGGGGATTTCCAAACAGACGTTATAAGGGCTGTCGGGGCGTGATGCAGCAGTATATATTTTATTATGAACTGATGAAGTAACAATTCAGCAGATAACGATGGAATAGTTATTTGATGAAGGTCAGAAAACAAAGAGGAGGAATGTTATTATGGAAATCGGAGCAATGTTAGACGAATTAAGAGAAAAAGCGCTGAAAGACCGTAACATCTGGCAGGAACTGATGGACACCAGAAAGGCAGAACAGCCACTTGCCGCTTTCTGCGCGAAGTGTCGGGAACTGGGATATCAGATTTATGAGATGGATCTGATCACAGCCGGAGAAGAATTTTATGCTACCATGCGAAGAAGTACCAACGGTGGAGGTGAAAACTCTCCGAAGCTTGCAGGGGAAGACGATTTCTATGAACTTTTCTTCGCAAGCCTTGAGGAGCACATTTAGGCAAATAAGAAAGTCCTCATCTGCTGAGCTAGAGTGTGTCTGAAAAATCATTCCCGCAATCTGCACGCCCCACTTTGCGGGATATTTCACCCGAATTCAGTTGCCGTAGCCCACTACGGCGCCCTCATCCGGGCAAAATATCCCACAAATTGTGACGCACATCTTGCAGAAAGCCTTTTTCAGACACGCTCTGGTTAAAGAAACACAGAGATGGGGATTTTCTTTGGGATAATGTGTATAATGGTATGGATTATTTTGGTTATATGTGTATAAAGTAATTATTCCTGGCTGTCTACACCATTTTTTTCACAGATATCATTCAGACAGCACCTGTCACAGTAAGGTTTAGTGCGTGCTGTACAGACATCGCGGCCATGATTGACCAGGCGGTGGCAGAGATCATTGCCTTCTTCGGGCGGAATGATCTTCCATAAAGCCATTTCTACTTTCTTAGGTTCTTTCATATTATCGACCAGACCGATGCGGTTGGAGAGACGGATGCAATGGGTATCTGTCACGATCGCCGGTTTGCCGAATACATCTCCCATAATCAGATTGGCACTCTTTCTTCCAACTCCGGGAAGCTTCAGCAGAGCATCAAAATCCCCGGGAACATTGTCATGATACTGTTCGTGGAGGATTTTCATGCAGGCACTGATATCTCTTGCTTTACTCTTACCCAGACCACAGGGACGTACGATTGCTTCGATATCTGCAACATCTGCATTTGCAAGAGCTTCTACAGTAGGAAACTTTGCATACAGATCCTGTACAACTACATTTACTCTTGCATCTGTACACTGTGCAGCCAGACGCACACTTACCAGTAATTTCCATGCATTATCATAATCCAGAGTGCAGTCTGCATCAGGATATTCCTTTTTTAACCGTTCAATGACCTCGAGAGCCAATTCCTGTTTTGTCATAAGTGTTCTATCTCCATTCTGCTGATATTTTATATTTGTTTTTCCTCAGGTGTATTTGAAAAATCATTCTCACAAATTGTGACACACATCTTGCAAAAAACATTTTTCAAACACGTTCTTTTATTTCAGATGAGTTACTGTTTACTCTGTTCTCAGTAACGCAGCCAAAATTCATTCCAGATTGCCTGCGGCAATGGGATTTTGGCTTGTATGTCTCGGGATTTTGGCATATTTATGCTAAAACACCTCGCGGAATAGTGATATGTGAACAGTAACCAGTAATCATACGACACTATAATAACACAAACAACACCCTCTTGCATTTCCAATTTCCCTATATTAAAATAAAATCAACCATTGTAAACAAGAGGGAAAAGAATGAAGGTACGAATGTATAATGTAGGTTTCGGAGACTGCTTCTGTCTCCGGGACAGAAAGAAGAGTCTGCTGGTAGATTTCGGAACAAATAACAGCAGGATAGAGGGGCGCCCCAGAAGAGAAATATTTGATGTGATCATCTCAGATCTGTCTACGATCAAGAGTAAAAATCTGCTTCTGACACATTTTCATATGGATCATCTGTCAGGGCTTCTTTATATGATGAAGAAAAAAGATATTTCTGTTGACTTTGGGAAAATTTATCTTCCCGATGTTTTTTCAAAAAAAGAAATGAGCAGAACACTGGTGCTGCTGCTTCTGGCAGATTTGTTAAAAGAATCCGGACTGCCAAGCCGTCAGGTCAGCCTGTTTGCACTGGTGGATGCACTTCTGGAGAACAAACAGAACGTGGAACTGTTAAGCAGGGGAAAACTGTTTGAAAACAAATATCAGGCACTCTGGCCGGATACAGATGTAATCCGGAAGGAGACGGACGAAGTCTATAACAGAATCTGTGAAGACGGGAAATTTAAAGAAGTAATGGATGTTCTGCTTGAATTTGCAGAGAAACTGAGACTGATCGTATGGTCTATGACTGCTGAAGGCAATAAACCAGCGGAAACTGTGGAAAAAGAAACAGATTCAACAGCATCTGAGCTGACAGAACAGCCGGAGGTCCGTCAGAAAATTATCCGGGCATATGTGTATGAACGTGAATTTCGCAGAATCAAAGCACTTCCTGATTTTAAGAAACTGCTGGCATGGCTGAATGAGAATCAGATAAATCTGCGGCAGTTCAAGCATAAGATCAGTATTGTGTTCCAGAATGCCAGAGACGGAGAATTAAATCTTTTGTTTACCGGGGATGCACAGCCTGAGCATCTGAAAATGATCGCAGAGAACTATGATGGAAAATTGCCATTATACGAACATTACTGGTGTATCAAGGTGCCCCATCATGGAACACAGGGACATTATTTTGATTTCTCTCAGTATGAACCTGAAAATATGCTAATCTCTAATGGAATCCATTTTGCCAACAGCAAGAAAGAGTCAAAAGAACTCCGTACTTCACCGCTTTATGGAGGATTGTTCTATATTCCGGATACCCATATGTACTGTTCAAACTGTGACTGCTGTGACAGTTACGAGAACGGATGCTCCTGCAAGGAGGCGGATGTTATATCTCCAGCTTATTACAAGGATATATAAAGCGGTATATTTTGCTCGAATTCGGTTGCCGTAGTTATAGTCTGATTTGATTAAAATTAACATAGTGAGAGATTTTTATGACCTGATAAATATAAAACAGCAGACATCTGTATATTCCATTGAATATACAATGCCTGCTGTTGAATTTTTTACAGAATTTATATGATCATAAATTTTATTGGATTATTTTGCCGGTGTCAGGTGCCAGATATCGTTGTTGTACTGCTCGATAGTTCTGTCAGAAGAGAAGAATCCGGCTTTTGCAATATTAACCAGCATCTTCTTAGCCCATGTTTTTCTGTCTGCATAATCAGCCAGTGCCTGATCTTTTTTCTCAACATAATCGTTGAAGTCAAGCAATGTCATGAACCAGTCTTTGCTTACCAGTTCGTGGTGCAGTCTTTCGAGATTTTCTTTGTGGCCAAGTGCCAGCATCTTTTCACTTACAATGAAGTCAACACATTCCTTGATGCGTTTGTCATTTTCATAAATATCTCTGGAGCAGTAGTCAGCTTTCTCGTAATGTTCGATAACTTTCTCACTGGATTCACCGAAGATATAGATGTTATCTTCACCAACCAGTTCGCTGATCTCAACATTAGCGCCATCCATAGTTCCCAGAGTAACGGCACCGTTCAGCATGAACTTCATGTTACCTGTACCACTTGCCTCTTTGGAAGCCAGGGAGATCTGCTCAGAAATATCGCATGCAGGGAATAATTTTTCGGCTGCGGATACATTGTAGTTTTCAACCATAACAAGCTTCATGTATGGTGCAACTTCCGGATCATCTTTGATGAGATCCTGGAGTGTGAGCAGAAGATGAATGATATCCTTTGCGATCACATAAGCAGGAGCTGCTTTTGCACCGAAGATAAAGGTTACAGGCTGAGCAGGTTTCTTTCCACCCTTAATCTCCAGATATTTGCTGATGATGTACAGAGCATTTAACTGCTGGCGTTTGTACTCATGGAGACGTTTGATCTGGATATCATAGATGCTGTTCTCATTAATTTCAACACCTGTGTTAGAGAGGATAAATTCTTTACAGGTTTTCTTAGCTTCTGTTTTGATCTCAAGAAGCTTGTTCAGAACTGCCTCATCATCCTTATATTTCAGGAGATTTTCCAGAGCAGTTGCATTTTTTTTAAACTCATCACCGATCAGAGAGGTAATATAGTCTGTCAGCGGATGATTGCAGTGCATTAACCAGCGGCGGAATGTGATACCGTTAGTTTTGTTGTTGAATTTCTCCGGATAAATATCATAGAAAGCTTTCAGTTCGCTTGTTTTCAGGATTTCTGTATGCAGGGCAGCAACACCGTTGATGGAGAATCCATAGTGGATATCCATATGTGCCATGTGAACCAGGTTGTTCTTGTCGATGATGGCTACATTTTCCTGAGGATATTTTGCTTTGATCTTTTCATCCAGCTTTTCGATGATTGGTACAAGGTGAGGAACTACATCAAGAAGGTAGTCCATTGGCCATTTTTCCAGAGCTTCTGCAAGGATGGTATGGTTTGTGTAAGCACATACTTTGGATACGATTTCAGCAGCTTCATCAAAGGCGATTCCACGTTCTGTCAGGAGACGGATCAGTTCAGGAATGATCATACTTGGGTGAGTATCGTTGATCTGGATCACTGCGTAGTCTGCAAGGTCATGCAGATTGCAGCCTTTCTTTGTTGCCTCGTCAAGAATGAACTGTGCAGCATTGGATACCATGAAGTACTGCTGGAAGATACGGAGTTTACGTCCGTCATCATCGCTGTCATCCGGATACAGGAACAGTGTCAGGTTGTGAAGGATGTCCTTTTTGTTAAAGGAAATTCCATCGTGAACCATAGATTCGTCTGCCAGATCGATGTCAAATAAGTGCAGATGAATGGATTTGTTATTGTAGCCTGCAACGTCGATATCGTACAGGGAAGATTTCAGTGAGAATCCGCGGAACGGTACAGTATAGGAAACACCTGCAGGTGTGAGCCAGCTGTGTTTTTCAATCCATGGGTTCGGAGTTTCTTTCTGAAGTCTGTTCTCAAAGAGCTGTTTGAACAGTCCGAGGTGATAGTTCAGACCAATACCTTCGCCCGGAAGTCCCAGAGTTGCGATAGAATCCAGGAAGCATGCTGCCAGACGTCCAAGACCGCCGTTACCAAGAGATGGTTCCGGTTCAACTTCTTCGATAGCAGCGATTTCTTTGCCGTTTTCTTTTAAGAATTTAGCAACATCATCGTAGATTCCAAGGTTGATCAGGTTGTTGGATAATAATTTACCGATCAGGAATTCAGCGGAAATATAATAAATCTTCTTCTTTCCGTCCTGATAGCCTCTTTCGAAGAGCTGGTTCTTTGTATAGATTAATAATGCATTGTAGATTTCTTCGTCTGTGCACTGACGTGCGTTTTTCTTATACAGGTCGTAGATGAGTTTTTCTAAAGTTTCCATCGTAATCTCCCTTTCTGAAATGAATATGTGTTTTTTTATGAGTTAGATTGCTTATTTTTTAGTTTTGAATAGTGTATTGTTTTTGATTTATATCAGGAAGAGAAGTTCTCTTGCTGACATCTATAACTATATCAGCAGTCTATTAAAAAAAATACAACAAAATTGCGATTTTATGACAGGTTTCTGCGAAATTTGTGAGGAGACATTCCGGTTGCCTGCTGGAACTTTTTGATGAAATAGCTGGTGTTGTTGAAGCCTACTTCCAGTGCGATCTCTGTGACAGAGGAGTCGGAGTGCAGAAGCATAGGCTTGGCTTTCTCAATGCGCAGGTCATTGATATAGGCAATCAGAGTCTTACCGGTATATTGCTTGAACAGTTTCATAAAGTAGTATTCGCTGTAATTAGAGAGAGCAGTGAGCTCTGCTGCGGTCAGCGGCTGTGAATAATTGAGGTTAATGTAGTCCAGGATCTTTTTAATAGAAGCAAGACTTTTGTTCTCATCCTTATCTGCGGGAGTGATGTAATTTCCCATGAGCATTTCGTAGAAAAAGCTGAAGAACAGAGCCTTTAATTTTACGAAATAATATGGCTTTTTTTCTTTATGGCAGGAATGGATCCTGTCAAAAAGCAGGCAGATATTCCCATAATTGTCATCAGATCTGGAAATAATATGGGTAAATTCCGCCTGATTATCCATCAACAGGGAAATGACACGTTCCTGACATAAATCTCCCGCCGGGCCTGACAGGAAGTTCAGGTCAAAAACAATACTCCGGAAATAAAGGATATTCTTCAGATCTGTTTTTATGCCATGGAGAACGCCACGGTTTACAATGATCAGATCACCGGCCTTGACGCGGAGGATCTCTTTGTTCAGACGGACCAGTCCGCTGCCGGATTCAATATAAATCAGTTCCATCTCGTCATGCCAGTGGTTGTAGAGAGAATGGAATATCTCGCAGTTGTCTGTATAGGTTTCTATGGGAAGCTCAAAGGAGCCATGAGAGCTTCGTTCTTTCAGGGTATCATCTACTTCAATCGTGGGAGTAACTGGCATGGAAAGCGCCTCCTTTTTTCAGAGATTTTTTATCTGTAGTAAGACAATGGAATCAAAAGTATTATTATGGTCGATCCACTGATAGGAGCCATTATATTTCTGGCAGATATCTTCAATAATAGAAAGTCCATATCCATGAGAACCCGGTTCTGATTTCGTAGTCTTATGTGTAAAACTCTGTAACGGGTTCTTGGTATTGTGCATATATATGGTAAGAAATCCGTTGGAAATGTTTGCAGACAGCCGGATTTCAGGATCAGGATTGCCGGAAGAGCTACAAGCTTCGATAGCGTTGTCCAGAAGATTAAAAAATATACTGCTCAGGTCAGTCGTATTAATGGAAATCTTTTCCGGTAAAAGGATTTCATAGGATACCTGGATATGTTCCTGTTCTGCACGAAGCCGTTTCCCTTCCAGGATTGCCTGTAACAGGTTATTCTGACAGTAAGGATGAAAACGATCCTTCTGAAAAGTCTGATTCAGATTTCTGATCGCAGTATCAGCCTGTTCATATTTTCCCTGTTCCAGAAGTATCTGGAAATCCTGAAGTTCCTGTACAGTTTTGGTCTGAAAATCCCGAGTATCCTGTCTGCGGATCTGAAGACTGTAATCCTGTTCCTGTTTTAATTGTTTCTGCTTTTGAAGAAAAGCCAGTTCCATTTCAGTATTGGATTTCTTTAACACATCAGAAAGCACGCAGTATAAAAGAATACAGATCAGGATCATAAACACTGCCAGGATCAGAAAGATATGATCAATTTTTTCTGTATAAATCGTAGACAGAAAATATAACAACTGGAATACAAAGAGGAAGAGAAATAAAGGAATCAATTTAATGTTCTTTTTCATGACTGCAATCCTCCTCTGGTTGTTTTTCTTGTGGTCTGCAATTAAGCCGGGACAGAACAGAAGCGGTATATGTTTCTGCTTCCTCATATTTTTTCATATCCATCAAATACATGACAGACATGATGTGATTCTCAATATCGTGATTCCATTTCCGGAGACTGGCATATTCATTACTTAACTGAACGGAATCATTTATCTGCTTTTTCATCAGCTCAATTTCCATTTTTTTCTGTAAATATTCCCTGTGCTGTTGGGCTAAAGAATGGACTGCACGCAGAAACAACAGATAACTGCCGATGCATATGATCCAGTAAATGATGCTCAGAGCCAGAACTGCTTCGGGCTTTTTCTGAAGGGAAATTATAACATTGAGAAAAACCGGAGCGATCAGTGGCAGTAACAGTTGTAAAAAGGTGAGTATTTTCAAATAATCTATACACTGCCGCAGGATTTCTGATATTTTCCAGAGAAGAAACAGGCCAAGCAGGATGTTGGAGAGTTCGATAACGAAATATTCTGCAGGTGAACAACTGGATATCAGGTTGTGCGGAGTATAGGTATCGGTCGGTATAAAAAGATTATGAAGTGCAATGAAAACACTGGTACATAAAATTTCCGGACAGATTATCAGCAGCTGGAAAATAAAATAAACGGCTAATTTTTTCATAAAAGATGCCTGGAATAAAAAAAGTGTTACAAGAAATGTTGTAAGCTGAAATACGATTGTAATTCCATTATGCTGTGATTCACGTTTGATCCAAAATAACAGTGCCATAAATACTGACAGACACAAAAACAGCGGGAGTGAGATCTTGTGTTTGCTTGGCAGGATCCTGCAGCAAAAGTAAAGCAGTCCAAAACACAGATAAAGGCTGGATAGAATACACAAGAATAGATTGATCATATGACTGCTCATTTACTGCACCTCCCTGTGACCGGCAAGCATCATGAAAGCAAACGCGTCCTTAAACTGCTGGTAATAAGATCTGCTGACAGGGATCTCTGTATTATCAGAAAGTATAATGCCCTTATGACTGTAAGTACGTACAGCATGAAGATTAACGGCAAAGCTGTTATGGCAGAGACAGAAATCTGGTTTCATTCTTTCTGTAAGAGCTGTCAGTCTTTCTTTTGTTGTATATGTTCCTGTTCTGGTATAGATCGTGGTCTGCCTCAGATTTCGTTCCAGATAAAGAATATCGGAGCAGAGCACCTGATAATTGCGTGAATTTCCGGAGAAATACAGATATCGTGTATGCAATTTCTGAAGCTTCTGGCACGCTGCTCTTAGAGCCAGAGGGAGATATTTTTCCATCTGTTGTTTATGGATAAAGTAGGCATGTTCTGTCTCATATACTGCGGTAGCATATTGCAGATACTGGCTGATAAAAATAATCTGAGTGTCCGGGCTGATATGGTTGATCTTTTCTGCAAGTGAGATGCCATTTACAGCGTCAGAACCAAGATCAATATCTGTCAGTACAATGGAATAAGGGCATCCGTTTTCAGCAGCAGCCCGGAGAAATTCATCACCGGATGTGAAATGCGTTATTTCAAAAGCTCCCGGAGGATACTTTTGCAGAATAGTATGTATTATTTCATAATGTGAAGGGTTGTCTTCGCAGATTGCAAGTTTCAAAATTGGATTAAGCTCCTTTGGATTAAAGTGGTTGTAGTTTCTTATGTCAGTGACAATATCTGTCGGATATGCCAGATGGATAAAATGAACTGTATTTCCAATAATCATACTATAAAAAATAACGGGATGCAATTTGTCTGTGAGGAAGATTGGAAAAAATTGGTTAAATATGTAGTGAAATATAGTTGTTTGTGTGAATGCATGCGATTTCGGGAGTCTGTGTGATACAATCAGGATATGGAAACAAAGAAGCGATTTTAAAGATTTTGTACGTGAAAAAAATTATTATTCCTGGTACTTTCAAGCGCTGAATATAGAATATATGTGAAAGCGGTATTGTTTCCATGGGAGAAGAAAAATATTATAAGAATGACTGTCTGAAAATCATTATGGACATATATAAAGTGATTGGAAGTATCAGGAAACTTCTGGTAATAATACAAATGGCGAAGGAATAGACAGAGAGTGGGAATGGGTTAGCTTACAAGAGCTTCCCATTCCTGCTTTTCTTTTTTCGTATAGATAATCGGTAAGATGTTCTCCGTAAAGGACAATCAGCCCCTTTATTATTTCTCAGAGTATTTTTCGATTACACAATTATGTGTTTTTTGCTTCTTATCATAAGAAATTCCAACAAGTAAAATATTGTCAGTATAATTTGCAACAGCCTCAGGGTACTGCCTGTTTTTTATCTGCCGGATTGCGGTTTGGGCATTTTGATTCCATTTTAACTCAACAACAAGTGCAGGGTAATCTCTGGAATATTCTGGCTTTGGAAGGTAGACAAAATCTGCAAAACCTCTGCCTGCAGGAAATTCACGTATAGGTTTAAAATAATACCGCATAGTGCTGAGATAACCGATGGACAGAATGCTGCTGAGGGAGTTTTCGTTGTTGTACTGAATAGCTGAAGCGTATTCATTGTGTATTTTTTCAATGGATCTGGCCACAGTGTCTGTGTCCATGTCCAGAGTGGCATCCAGCAACTCTGAGGATTCCTGCTGGAATGTCAGAAATTCATTCCATTTCTTTCGTTTAACAGCTTTGGCAAGTTCCTGACGGATTTCTTCGTTTGGAACAAATGCAGAATGAGTGTCCTGATCATAACCCAGATATCCCAGATGGATCAGGCAGGTAAGAATATCATCTCTGCAGGTAAAGTTCACCATATCATTCTGGAAAGTCGTAGGATCGATTTCTACGGAATTACCGGACAACATTTCTATAATGGCAGTTTTGAGTCCGTCAAAATCCATATTGATCAGAGGCACAATTGCTTCGTAGGTTCCGGTATCCGACCAGTAGCTTTGGAATTTATTCCAGATCATTAATTCTACTACTGCTTTAGGATTGTATACCTGATATTGCTCCAGCAGATAACCGTCATACCAGTGCTTGGTTTTGGAGAAATCCCGGTGGTATTTTTCGCAGAGCATTCGTACTTCTTCCTCCGTAAAGCCAATATATCTGGAAAAGATCCTGGCGTCAGTCATTGTAAACTCCGCAAAATTGTTCAGAGCTGACTGTGTTTTGATTTTTTTGATTGGAAGAATCCCGGTGAGGTAAGCCAGTTGAATATATTTGGTAGGTTCAGAACCTTTGAACATACCGCGGAGAAAGTTGATGTATTCCTCTTGGACTACCAGGTCGGTAGAGGCATCTCGGATTAAAACATCCCATTCATCAATAATTACTACGAACTTTTGGCCAGTGGCAGTGTTAATGCAGGACAAAGCTTCAGGTAGAGATTTTATGGAGTCAGGCAGAATTTCAGGGTAATAATTTCTTAATTCCAGAATCGTTTTTTCAGTGATGTAGGAAACTACATTCTCCGGACCGCCGGCTGGTTCCATACACCATTGGATATCCAGATGGATTACATCATATCGATTCAGGTATTTCGTGAAATCAGGTGCCTGACCGATTTCCAGAGATGAGAACATTTCTTCGGAACTACAGCCTTTACAGTAATATGCGGTGAGCATATCGGCAGTGATGGATTTCCCGAACCTACGGGGGCGACTGTTGCATATGAATTTCGCGGTGGTATCCATAACTTTATTTGTATATGCCAGCAAACCGGTTTTATCTACATAGATTTCTGAATTCAGCGCAACCTGAAAAGCACTGTTTCCGGAATTTACAAATCGTCCCATGGAAATGATTCCTTTCTGTTCAGTGATTTTTATCATGTATACTGCTTGGTTTCTTTGTTCTATTGTAAAATGTTATATTCAGAATGTCAATGAGGTATGGGAAAGATATCAGACATCTGATACGGGAGCGCAGGAATAAATTTTGTCAATAGAATAATCCCCTGGAAGTACTGATTAACTTCCGGGGGATTATCTTGTGATACAAATATGTACTGTTATATAGTGCGTATATAACGTTTTAACTCCTCGTAAAAATTTTCTCTGGTTCCGGCCATGATAACGATGATTATCAAATCATCAAGCTGTCTCACCCGATATGCCAGTTCATAATTAGTTTTATTATAATAAATGTCATAACCGTACATTCCTGCCAGATCACCTGTCTTTTCTTCGCCGATGGAATAATCTTCACATATCATTTCAATAGCTTCTTTGTACAGAGATTTCAGCTTTTTATCTTTAAGTTTTTTCAGAAATTTTGCTGCAGGTGGAAGGATCTGTACCTGTGTCATTTTTCATCCTCCGTTCCGAAAACATCCTCTAAGGAGTATCCTCCTGATTTAGATTCTGCGACCCGGTCTGCTTCGGCAAGCATTGCTTCAACTGCCGGACGGATTTTTCGCTGTGTCTGTTTAAATTTCTCAAGTAATTCTTCACCGCTATATCCCTGTCTGATCAGATCGGCAAGAACCTGTTCGGCAAATTCACCACTGGTATTTTCTTTAACGGGGCGTAAAACCAGTTCGTTTCCACGCATGATACATTCTGCTTCCGTATTAAAACCCAGAAGCGTAAAAAATTTCTGCGGGATAGTAATCTGGCGTTTAGATGAAATACTGACTTTTTTTGATTCCATGGATGCGCTGCCTTTCAATGGGATTGTTGCTGTTGCCATTCGTGTATGCCTCCTTCCTATTTTATGTTTGTTTATTCTGTAATATACATACTGCTTGGTTTCTTTGTTCTTTGTTATATTGTAAAATATTATGTTTGGGATGTCAATTACAGAGAAGTAAAATCAGTTTCTTTATTGAATAGAAAAATTTTTCTATTTGGCAGAAAATATGATTAGTGATATCATAAAAACATATCTGTAAAATTGTGCAAATGTATCCTGCTTCTGCATTGCGGTAATTCCATGAAACGATGCAATGGATTCTTTTATCAAGTGTGTTAAACAGAATCGGCGAAAGACATTGTACAGAAACAGCAGGAGTTAAGGATGGAAGATATAATGGAAGACAATTTTGAAAAATTAAATCTGCTTCTGGAGCAGGAACAGTGTGAATTTGTGGATATTCCGGATGGTTTTACCGGACAGACGGAGAGTGGAGAATTACGTTTGATTTATCTGATGAATGATGCGGTGGAAAGTTTTCTGGTTCTGAAAAATGCCAGGATGACGGGAAATTATGTCAGGGATTATGAAGGAGAGTTTGAGGGCTCTGTAGAGAAAGCGGACTGGGATTTATGTGAAGCAGAGTATATTCTGGTGATTCATCAGGGGCAGAATGTGTTTACTGTATTCTTTGAAGATATTTTGCTGGAAACACAGTTGTATAATTATGGAGAGCTGGGACATTTCTGGGTGAAGGGCTATGAAAATCTCAGGGTAATGGAGTATCAGATTGCCATATTGCGTGATAAATATGAGTATCTGGGAGAAAAATATTGCACTGAGTATGAAGGAAAGCTGGCAATGCTGCGTGATTTCCCACCGTTAAATTATCTTTTTTATCCGGCAGTACCGGAGAAGTATATTGTTCCGGTGGACAATCCATGGGAGGTAACGGCGGAAGCACTGGCAGTTATGCAGGAACTGGCAACGGAAGCAGGAGATGAAAAACTGGGAAAAATGCTCAGGCGTTATGAAAAAAATCCGGATATATCAAATGCCAAAAAGATAGCCGGAATGCTTTGCAGGAGCAGTCATTTACCGGTGATTACTCTGCTGGGAGAAAAAATCAGGGAAGCAGCATCTGTCTATCCGGACAGAGATTTTGGCAGAAAACAGAATAAATATCTACATGAATTGATGGAAAAAGCTGAACGAAGAAAAGAAGAATTGGAAGCAGAGAATGTTCAGACTCTGATCTATAGAGAAGAACCTTTCATTTATGACTGTGATTCCATATCGTTTCAGGTATATCTTATGATTGTGAGAAAAGGTGTATGGAAGCAGAAAATAATGGTTGAGAAAATATAATTCTTTGGATAAAGCCCTTATAATTTATGTAAGGTATATTGTAGTTGCTTTTGTGCAAAGTAGTCCGAACAGGAATAAAGAAGGGATTATAATAATAATGGATAAATTATTAGACTTAACAAGAGACTTTGATGCAGCGAAAGCTGCTTTTGAAGCATATCTGGATGAATATGACAGAGCGGATGATAAGATTCATCTGAAAATCGTGCATACTTATGGAGTGGTTGATGCAGCAGAGGACATTGCCCGCCGTATGGGGCTGGGTGAGGAAGATGTACAGCTGGCTAAGGTAATCGGATTGCTCCATGATATTGGAAGATTTGAACAGATTAAGCGATTTGACAGCTTTGAACCGGGAACCATGGAGCATGCAGCATATGGGGCACAGATTCTGTTCGGACCGGAGAAAATGATCCGCAGATTTGTGAAGGATGACAGGTTTGACAGTCTGATCTGCACTGCGATTGAGAAGCACAGTGATTTCAAACTGGAAGGGATTGCGGACGAGAGAACCCTGCTTCATGCAAAATTAATCCGTGATGCAGACAAGCTGGATAATTGCAGGGTAAAGCTGGAAGAGCCAATGGAAACACTTCTGGGAGTGGATGAGAAGGGTGTTGGTGAAGGAGTAATCGCACCAAAGGTATGGGAGTCCTGTATGGCAAAGGAATCTGTATTATCTTCAGACAGAGTTTCAAAAGTGGACTACTGGATTTCCTATATTGCTCAGTATTATGACATCAATTTCCCGGAAACCTATGAGATCATGCGTGAACATGATTATGTGAAAAGAATCATGGACAGGGTTCCTTATGCATTGCCGAAAACACAGGAAAAGATGGATATTCTGGCAGCAGAGATGGAGGAATATATGGATGAGAGAATTCGAAACAAAAAATAATCAGGAGAAATTCACCTGCGGAGAATTCGAATATCAGGTCATAAGAAGTGCCAGAAAAACCATGACTCTGGAGGTTCGCAGGGATGGAAACGTAATCGTTCGCGCACCTCTCCGTACAGGTCTGCCGAGGATCAAAAGATTTGTAAACCAGAAGCAGGAGTGGGTTCTGGGATGTCTGGAACGGACAAAAGAATACCGGGAACAGAAGCCGCTGAGCGCAGATCTGAGCGAATCGAAACGAAATGTCTATATACGAAAAGCAAAAGAAACGATTACCAAAAGAGTTTCTTATTTTGCCAGACTCATGGGCGTTTCTTACCGCAATATCACCATCAGAGAACAGAAAACAAGATGGGGAAGCTGCAGCAGTGAGAAGAATCTGAACTTTAACTGGAAACTGATACTGGCACCTCCGGAAGTGCTGGATTATGTAGTGGTACATGAACTCTGCCATCTGAAGGAAATGAATCATTCGAAGGCATTCTGGGACGAGGTCGGGAAAGTAATGCCGGAGTATGAGACGTACAAGTTGTGGCTGAAAGAAAACGGATGGAAGTTATAAATATATCTTTGGGTGTTGATATTTTATAACTCTTGAAAAAAATACTTTGATGTGAATTTAAGGGGATAAATGTTAATGAAAATGATAGCTGATCTGCACATTCATTCCAGATTTTCCATGGCGACAAGCAAAGAGGGCACGCCTGAAAATCTGGATTTCTGGGCGAGAAAGAAAGGAATTTCACTGATTGGAACAGGTGATTTCACGCATCCGGTATGGAGAGAAGAACTGAAGGAGAGACTTGTTTCAGAGGGAAACGGCCTGTACCGCCTCAGAGATGCATATGTAAAAGAAGAAAGCCGGAAGTTCCCGGGAGAAGGAACACGTTTTGTTGTCTCCGGGGAAATCAGTTCTATTTATAAGAAAAATGGAAAGACCAGAAAAGTACACAATGTAATCCTGCTTCCCAGTCTGGAGGCAGCAGATGCCATGGCACAGCGTCTGGAAAAAATCGGAAATATTCACTCAGATGGTCGTCCGATTCTTGGTCTGGACAGTCATGATCTTCTGGAAATGATGCTGGATGTATGCCCGGAAGGAATTCTGATTCCGGCTCATATCTGGACACCGCATTTCTCTGTATTAGGTGCGAAATCAGGATTTGATTCTGTAGAGGAATGTTTCGAGGAACTGGCACCGTATATACATGCACTGGAAACAGGGCTTTCCTCTGACCCGGCTATGAACTGGAGAATTTCCAAACTGGACCGCTATCAGCTTGTATCCAATTCAGATGCACATTCCCCGTCTAAGCTGGGGCGCGAGGCGAATCTGTTGGATATTGACTGTTCCTATGAAGGACTTTATCGGGCAATCCAGACTGGCGAAGGGCTGGAAGGAACAGTAGAATTTTTTCCTGAAGAGGGGAAATATCATTTTGATGGTCACAGAAAATGCGGTGTATCATTAAGCCCGGTGGAAGCAGAACGGCTTGGAGGAATCTGCCCTGTCTGCGGAAAGAAGCTGACCATGGGCGTAGATCACAGAGTAGAACAGCTTGCAGACAGAGCGGAAGGTTTTGTGAAAAAAGATGGTAAGAAATATGAAAGCCTTGTACCTCTGCCGGAAGTGATCTCTACATGTATGGGCTATTCCACTGCAAGTAAGAAAGTGCAGGGGTGTTTTGAACAGATGATTCAGACACTGGGGACAGAATTCGACATTCTGCGAAATGTACCGTCAGAAGATATTAAATCCTGTGCAGGAAAACGGATTGCGGAAGGAATTGAAAATGTAAGAACCGGAAATGTGAAGAGAATTCCGGGGTATGATGGGGAATATGGAAAGATTGAATTGTTTGAGGAAAATTAAACATAGAATGATGAAATTATAAAACGGCCTATAAGAGAATGATTAGCGAGGAAATAGTGTATGAAGAAAATAGGGATTATTTCAGATACCCATGGCCTGCTCAGGCCGGAAATACTGGAAATTTTAAAAGGTTGCGACTGTATTATCCACGCAGGTGACGTAAACAAACCGGAAATTCTGGATACACTGCGTATGATGGGTTCTATTTATGTAGTCCGAGGAAATAACGACAAAGATTGGGCAGAGGGAATGGCGAAAACCTTACACTTTACCATAGAAGGGGTAAAATTTTTCATGACTCACAATAAAAAAGATGTAGACTGGGATTTAAAAGACACACAGGTAGTCATCTTCGGACATACCCATAAATACTTCGAAAAAATGATAGACAACCGTCTATGGCTAAACCCGGGAAGCTGCGGCCCCAGACGCTTCGACCAGGAGATTACCATGGCAGTAATGACAGTCGACAATGGAACCTATCAGTGGGAAAAGGTTGCCATGATTCCTGAAAAGTAAACAGAAGACAAAGTAGATTGGTCAGGAGGGAAGAAAAAATACACAGTAATGAAAGTGGTGATAATATGCACAAGTGGAATG